>Ga0209039_10000197_pt1 | contig 55949 bp, 45 predicted proteins | sample BogFormECP12_OM1_FD_188238 | JGI IMG/M metagenome (GOLD analysis project Ga0209039, IMG submission 188238) | Bog forest soil microbial communities from Calvert Island, British Columbia, Canada - ECP12_OM1 (SPAdes) (version 2) | ecosystem: Environmental > Aquatic > Freshwater > Wetlands > Bog ...
ATTTGAATCGGTTCTGGCATATATTACGCGTGTAAACCATCTCTTTTAAAGTCCATGACGGAGATCTCAATCTTGCGTTTTAGTCGGTGAAATCCCATTATGAATCATATATTTTTTAACATCGTTCATTCACCAGAGAAAGTTTTGATATTGCAGTGCAAATCTTCATCAAGCACGAAATAAATGATGCATATTATTAGGCTCCAAAAAATTGATGCAATTATGAATACTAGGTGAATCATCATCAAGCTTGAAATAATCGATGCTGGCGAGATCAACGGTCGAGCCTACTTGAGCCCCCAAGACATGAAATCGTTGCGAATCGACGATCTAGACGTGGTCGTGTTCAAGAATGAATACGACGATTGGGGTGCAGCGCAAGTGTTGGCCAAGGACGATTGCGCCCAAGGCTACATCATGGTTGACACCATGACCCTTGATTCGGCAAATATGGCTGGCGGTGACTCGGCCGACGTGCGCCAGAATGAGCCAAAAGGCGGCATTACTGAAGTTCAGGTCGGCGTGGAGCCTATGGGTTCGCAAGCGACGGAAAGAGCTGTTGTTTGGGTTGCCGATCACGCGTCCGAGATGTCTGAATTGCTCAAGAATCGGCCTATATTTAGAAATCTTGAAATAACGTGGCGGGATGCCGAGATCGGTCAATTAAAATTGAAAGTAGTGCAGACGAAACCGCCGATAGAACCGGGGGAAACGGCCATCATCGATCCCGCGGGACAAGAAATCACCTTTGAAATCATTCCCGCCGTCGACATGAGCTTCAACGCCATCTTGCTCATCGATGTTTCTGGCTCCATGCTAAAGGAGGACATGGAAGTGCACGAGATCGATGGTGCCATCGAAGGTTTGCGTCGTGGATTTTCGGAAACCAAGGAATTGCAACGATTTCTGGACCAGTTCAGGGAAGGCGACTCCGTGTCGAGGATCGCCAGTGCGGCAATGGCCACTTTGCTGTACTTGTCCTTGAAAATCGGACGCGGGTGGGGTGAAAATGTCCAGCTCATCACTTTCGGTGACGATGTCGAGTTGCTCCAAGTGCAAGATAAGAAAGGCGAGATGTCGCCGGTTATCGAATGCACGGGCGAGATGCGGGAGCTGAACTTGAACACGGTAGCATTTTATGTCATCGAAAAGTGCAAGAACGCGACAGGGCTAACGGCAATGAGTGTAGCAATGAAGATCGCCGCCGATCAGATCCGGTTTTTCCCGAAAAACCCCCGGACGAACAAGCAGAATCCGACCATGATCGTTATCTTGAGCGATGGCAACCCCAACAAAGGAGATGAGGAACAAAACGTTCCCGTGAATCCAATTCCCGTTGTCAAGCAATATCTTCTCAAGGATGACGTGGTAATTTACACAATTGGCATCGGCGAGGCGGATGACCAGGTCATGCAGCGCATCGCCAACCTTGGCCGCGGCGAGTATTTTAGGGCCACGAATTTTAAGGAACTCTGGCGATTTTATGATATCCTTGCACAGAAATTTTCGATCGCCGCAAAAATCAAATCCAAGGTCAAGTGATCCAATTCCAAGATTCTTTTTCCATTATCTCTAGATTTCCAAGCCACCACGGAAAGATTAAGTCCCCTTGAAGCAACTCCTAGTCATAAATTTCTCGATTCCAGCACTCTTTTATAGTGCCCTTGCATGCCATGATTGCCATGTCGATACCATCCAACGAGCTCCCGTGCTCGATCGGTAACGAGATAGAGCTTCAGATCGTGAATGATCGAGGTGAGATTTTGCGGGGCGAGGAACTGATCAAGACATGGGATGCAATATTCGTCAATATCAAGGAAATATTCCACAAGTCTCTGGAAATTCTACCTGAGGAAATCAGGAATCGAATTACCGGCGCCCGCAAGGTGAAAAAAGAAAAGCAAGGCCGAAAGCTTCCGTATGTAGAGGTGGATTATCAAGCTCTTGGTCGGGACTTTCAGATCAATGTTATCGGCCCGGATCCAAATATCAGTCAGATAACATGGCTTATGGAATTAGTCACGCCACCTGCGATCAACATGCAAGAATTCGCGTGGTGGAATGTGTTCTTGAACACGGTTCTTGTCAAGGCCTTGCCAGCAGGTTACTGGGTTTTACCACTAGGACTGAACCCCGTGGAAAAGGAATACTTGAGCGGTGTCACGTATGGCGAGCATTATCACATTGGCGTTGACGATCCAGACTTAAAACTAGCAATTTACACGTTGATCCGGAACTTTGTCCCGCACTTGATTGCACTGTCGGTAAATTCACCATTCATAAATAAAAAGCCCACGGGAACCGTGAAGATAGCCGATGATGGTACGGGCATCCAAGTCCTCGCGAAAGATTGCACCCGGAGCCTGCGATTATTCAATAACAAGGGACAGATGGGTCCCGTGGACAAGGAAACCTACATCCCGTGCATGGAAACTCTCGATCAGGGCGCATTCTGCGAGGTCATTCGGAGGAAACCACCAGATGACAGGTTCGTCGACGTGTACCCGTTCACGAGCTATGGCACGATCGAACTGCGGATATTCGACACGCAATCGTCGCTCTCCCGCCGGTTAGCGATCGTTGCCATCATCGAAGCATTGTGCTTGAAAGCTAAGCGCTTGATCGAAAGAGGCGAAGCAATTCCGTGTGTAATGTCATCCGTGCTCATCGCGAACCGCGAAAAAGCCGTGCTATTTGGCCTGCATGGAAAATTCACTCCCGACACGATGCTTCCACGATCCTTTGGTATGACCTATAACGAAGATCCGCAAACAGGAAAGCAAAATGGCAAGTTATTTCAAGCCGTGAGCAGCATGCTCTTCTTTCTCAAGAAAGAAATCCAGGATCTCGGGTTCGAAGACTTGATCATGCCAGTATTGGCCTCCATAACGGGAAATGAAAAAGTTAAGGCGCCGGTCTCACCAGCCGATTATTTACTTTACATTTACGAGAGCATGGGCGGGGACATGGCTAGAGCACTTGGTCAATTCAAGCGGTTTCAGCAAGTATACTGCACGGGGAGCAGCATCGAGCTCGGGGATCCAATTCTCGACGAATGGGGATTGCCTAATCGCGATTCATTGCACGCCATCTTACCAATACTGCAAAACGCGTCGCAATCCACGGTCGAAGCACAAGCCGATACCGAGGACATCGATTTTTCAAGCATCGACGTTGAGGTCACGGAATCTCAAATAAACAAGGTTGCCCCGATACCGTACCGGATTAGTTTCATGGCTGCATCAAACGGGCCCCAGGAAATGCTGGAGATCATGGTCATCCAGCAATTGATCGAAACCCAGAAAAAATCCGAGATCGTGCTCGCGACGAGTTTTACAAAGTTACAATTGATGGCAAACAAGCAAGCGACGATAACTAGCGATATTTTTCCCCTCATCCCGCGCCAGGATTTGTTCGTCGGTAACAAGCAATGTCGTCTCAAGTTCGTCCTTAAGGCACGAAAGGAAGCAACTGCTTATTCTAATGCTTTCAGGATCGAGTTGCTCCCTAGATATGCCATCACCTCCGAGTTCAAGAAAAGGAAATTGGTCGCATCGGAGAAATACGACGTGAAGTACAAGATCGGAACGACAGGTACCAATACGCCCGGCGCCCATGTTGGCTTAACGTTTAAGTTCCAAGTGCTTTCCGGCGACTTGAAAACGGTGCTCCATCAAGAAGAGAAAAAGATCGATGTCAAGGAACAAGAAATGTTGGCTTTCAAGCTTGCGCCACAAGCATCATGGAAGGAACGGGTCATAGTATTACGCCTCGTTGCAATGCTCAACGAGAAAGCCATCGCACGGCACGAGATCACGGATATATACCTTGAGATCACGGAAGAGGAACCATCTACAGCGATATCGAAGCAAGCGCAGAAAAAAGGTGATTTCTGGCCTGCAAAAAAACCTGCAATCTCGCCTCCCCAGTCAAGTACGCCCGATAACAAGTACAAGCTCGTGAAAAGCTTGGCATTTTCCAAGAGCGGCAATACGGAAAGGAAACAAGAACCCATTCACGTGCCCACGATTTCCAGGAAAAAGGCAATGAAGGTCGAGAACAAGCCAGCTGCCGCGCTGCGGCAAAAATCAACCCCTTCAAAGTCCAAACCCACGGCAAGATCAAACCTTGAAAAAGTCCCTGCTTCTTCCAAGGCTGCTAGTTCGTCAGCTGTCGTATCACCAGGTAAAAAGGAGAAAAAAAGCGGTTTAAAACCTGAACCAAAGCCATTAGCAATTCTAAGCATCATCCCGCTCCCGTTTTTAGAACCGCTTGATCCAGCCATCGCAAAGATGGACATCATCGCAAAATTGCAATCACCGAGGCTTGTTGCTCCGGGCAAAAAAATCTCCATTGCCTACACACTCCGGAAAAAAGGAATCATTGGTGAAAATGAATCGTTAAAACTCCTGGCGTTTCTAATAAACACCAGATACGAGTTCATCGTCGTGTTGAATGAACGGTACAAGCTAGCCGGCGAAACATCGATTTACTCATTGAACGTCGATCCCGGAAAGCAATTCAGGAACTGGAAGCCCACGTCGCCATTTTATGTCGTTTTTCAAGTTTACAAGGAAAATGCGCTCGTGGGGCAATCAACTTATAGTGATTTCGAGCTCGCACGATTCACGACGAGCTCGCAAGTGAATTGGCAGAAGATTGACCTTCTCTCAGGAACAATCTACCCTGGCATGGATGCGGGGTTTGATATAGAGGTCGAATTGAAGACGATGGTCAACCCGGTGGCATTTTCGATCGAAGCCAGCTGCCAAGGCGCGACGGTCTCGACAGACTTCAATGTCGTGACGGAAGGCACGACATGTGCAATAGCCCCGTTTCGCGTGCCATATCAAGGGTTAACGACCGTGCCCAACGCGACGATGAATATCAAGATCAAGGATAGTTCGGGTATGACGATCAAGGAGCAGAAAAAAATTGTCGCCATCATCGCGAAAGGACCGACATTCGTGATCCCGAATGCCAGCTTTGACACGTTCGAAGGCTTGGATAAAACACGGTTGGCTTTCGAAATCATGAACGATAGCAGCATTGGTGTCTCGTGCCACGTGAGCATCCTTGCCATCGATTTGTCTTGCGCGAGCAAGTTGCTCGCGTCGAAAAAAATCAAGCTCAAGGGTTCGGAAACCCTGGCCGTGGAAATCGAGAAGATCGATATACCCTTGAATGCTATACGCGGGGACACGGTCATGATCGATTTTCTTGTCGAGATCGATGATTTCAACAAAATCAAGAACTTGATCCGGAAAATAATACCGATTAATCCTTCTCCAGGCGAAACAATCGACGTGTATTTTCACGGGAAGCTCAGCAATCCCGATGACATTCATGACATAACACGCTATGTTGATAACGTGAACATAGCACTAGATTTTCGAAAAGACATAACGCTGGATGGATGCAAGGCGAGAATCATGGAGATCGTTGATGGCGTGGAAACCCGGGTGATTAAAACATTGAAGATCCCCCGTGGCAAGGAACGTGTCCATGATTCTGTCACCTGGATTCCACCCCGTGCAAAAAATTTCCCGAGACTATGCAAGCTCGAAATCCAGTTCGTTCAAGACAAGGATGTCATATTGAGCGACCGGGTGGTGAGCGAGCCGCTGTTTTTCACGATCTTACCAGATTAAAGTAAAAATGCTGCGTGATTGAAGCCCAATCACGTCAAAGCACTCGTTGTTGTCGACCTCGTATCTCGCCTACCGGAGTGGCAGATAAGGGACTTGAACAAACAACAAGATAAAAAGAAAAAGAAGTTGTTTATTGCTTCTTGTTCAATATTCGGTCAACCAACTGGCAGTCATAGTCAGCGTCCTGGATGCAAGAAAAGCCGCATGCCACGAAATCGTTGTCCTTAATGTTGTTGAGCGAAAAATTCAAGCCAATTTCTGGCTCGATTCGCCCTGCTGCCATGGGCTTAATGTTGAGTACCTGGATTTTCGTGTTCTTAATAACAGTAATCAGCGTGTTGACTTCAATATCGCTTTGGAACCCTTGCACGTTCAATGGTTGCACGATGAGCTTGACATCATATTTTCGGTGATCGCAAATGCGTATGGTGTTGTGAAAATGCGTGCTCAAGCCGGGAATCATGCCATGGTCGCGGATATCGGCAAGGATTTCCTCAATGCCCTCGATCTCCATTGTCATGGTATCTAATTTGGCGTCGGTGTAGGACCGGTGCGGCATACACACAGAAACCTCATGATCGGCACACCATTGAACTTGGCCAGCCATCGTGGGTGGAAGATCGGTTGCCGTTTCACGAACAGAGCTAGGCGTGCAAATCCAGTGGAATTTTTCACCGGTTTCCTTTTGCACTCGCTGGATCGCCTCGTAAATATGATCCCTCGGCGATGAGATGAGTGCGTTGACACCGAACTCTTGCTGGATGAAGGTCATGATTTCAACGATTCGATCGACCGTGAGGTAGTCCCGCAAAAACATGTCCCGGCTAATCGTGAAATGCGAGATGCCGCAAAATGCATTAGTCCCGCAAACGAGACGGGAAATGTCCAGGTCTTCTAACTTGATTCTTGGGATCATAATTCAATTATCGCGTTGATTATTAAAATAGATTCGCTCGTATTTACATGCTCACTCCGAACATTCCCGGATTACAAACCAGGTACAACCGTGAGGCTCTAATGCCACGTCGAGGCGTGTTGAATAATCCCGTTCGAGATCCATGATTTTTTCCTCGACATCTTGTTCCGAGATTCGTGCACGATCGGTCAATCCTGTATAATAAAGCGGGACCTTGAATTGCACTCTAACCGGCTCATCAAGCGGGTTATAAAACGCGGCAAATCCTTTCTCGTCGAGCGCCGGGTTCACATGCAGGATCCCGTCAACGTGCCGCCCGTCTGGCCGACGCAAGTGAATGATATCCGATTCAAGGATTGCTCGATGCCGCTTGAAAATGTCGACCCATTTCTTCACGACGTCCCTGGTTTCTGCCGTGTCATAGAGCCTTGTCCCGCGATAGCATGATTGAACGCCGGACAAGAAGTTTTGGGCGAGATGCGCTTCGTATAAAGACAAATGCTCGTGCAACGGCTCAATTGTCGAATCTTTCCAATGATCCCCTGCGGCGTGATAGACCGTAAGTGGGGTGAACATCCAGCCCATACTCGGCGTTTTTTCCCACGTGCCGTCATAGATATTCTGCCGTCCGATGATAACCTGCCTTTCGCGTGGCAGCGACCAGTTCACTTCCTTGTAACCCATGCCGGTCTTGTTCCCGCCCGAGAGAAAGTACCAGTCAGGCTGATTGATGTACACCCCATTCTCCTTGCACCACTTGTACAAGCCGGATTGCGCTTTCCATTGCATCCATTGGCTATCTTCAAGCCCCAAATGTCCCGGGTGGACTGTTGATGCACACCAATCCCCTGGGTATGGACCGTCGTGCTCGAGAAAGTCAGCACCAGTCTCCGTAAAGAATCGCTTTATAGCGTCGACATAATGTTGTCCCCACTCGGAACAAAGACAAGGAGAATTGCCGAACGTGGGTTTCTTGCCCGGAGGCGAAACGACATCATCTGCGGCCGATATAGCCCTGCTCGAAAAAAGCGAATAAAACCCAATCTCGATGCCCTTTTCGTGTGCGTAATCGAACACGTCCTTGAACTCGGTTATGAATTCGGGCTCGTCGATCCATTGCTCCACGAGCGGAAAACCGCTGCCGAATGACAAGATGACCATCTCGAAGCCGACGTTGACACACTGGTCAATCACTTCCTTGACCGCCGATGGTTCTGCGCTCGTGACATGCATGAAAATCGGGTTTTCCGTGACCCACGGGGCAAGGTTACGGTACATTGCCCGCTGGGCAAGGCTCCGGCGTTCCCTGTCGGTGCTGTCGAACACCAGGACATATGTTCTGAATGATTCAAATGAACTACCAGGCTCGATATCGATACCAGGTCCTGCAGGTGGCTTGCTCTCGAGGAACACGCGTGAATCAGACATGTACGCGACTTGCGACGTGTATTGTGCGTCCACGATCCAGTTGGTTGTTACGTCCCCAACGGAAGGTGACATGGCGGAGAAAATGTAATCGCTCTCCACGTGGATGCTCGGGAAAGCGGCATCCTTGTTTGGATCTCCTTGTGGCACGCTCGTGGTCTCGACCATCGCGAGGATCTCGGACGTGAAAGTGTCCAAGTGGATCGAGGCTCCTGAAAAATTCTGGATCTCGATCCATTTCGCCACGAGCGGCAATCCATCATACAATTCGTGGTGCACCATCACTTCGATGCCAGGTAACTCGTCGTGGGAAAAATGAAAGGTGAGCTCTATGCCCGAAGGTGGCCATTTCGTGTTTCCCGCGTGGCGTTTCATTTTCCACGGGAATCGTTCCCTGATTTGTCCGAAGGCGAAATCGACAAGCTTGAAAGACCCAATTTCCATTTCGAGCGCGTCGATCCAGCTTGGAAGCAAATAAGCATATTCAACTTGTCCCGACAAGCCCCCGGCCGTGTAATTTTGCCCGTTGATGCTAAGTTTTGCCTCTGGTTTAATCCCACGGATGAGGGACTCCCCCGTCATGAGATTGTCAAAAGAAATCAATGCACCATTTGGTTCTACCCGAAATATCTTGGATACCAAGCCATTCCTGAGTATTATATCCTTGTCATTATTCCTTTTGCAAACCTGAGCCTTGAAACACCCCGGATTGATCAACCAATCCACACGAGTTGCGTCTGGCGTTAACGGGTTCTCCTTTTCATCGGTCGGTTTTTCGATCATGGTCGTTGCATCTAACACTGGTGCTTTGCATTTATAATTGAAGAAGGGCACAACCGAGGTTAAACATGTTTCCAAGCAAATTCTTGGTTAGTTGCGTAGAAGTTAGCTAGAATATGCTTTTTTATCAAAAATCTTCCTTTAATTTGCAAGTTTTTCGCCTTGATCTACATTTATTTCCAAATGATAAGGAATAAATACTTCTGATCCAATTCTCCTAGTAATCGTCATATAGTCATTAAACGATATCAAACAATTTATCAATAAAAATATTAAAACTTTAATATGCTTAGCCCGGTGATTCAAATGAAAGTACATTCCAACGATATCGTCATCAAGGAAGGGCAGTTAATTAAAAATAAAATTCCCAACGAAAGGATTCTCTTTCTTGCCTTGGATTTAGGATTAATTGGCCGTGACAACTATGAAACCTTGAAAATGATTGGTGAATCGAAGGATGTCGTTGCGCTCATGCAAGAGTTATCGTGCATTGAACTTGACACCCTCGTCGACACGCTGCAGAACCTCTTGAAAGAACGGTTGGTAGAGATCTCGTGATTTCTATACCCTTTTAATTTCATCTTCATTTCTCTCCTTGATGTTATCGCATTACACATATGATGGGCGAAGATTGATTCCATCGATTTAAAAGCATTGCTCGTGAGCCGCGGTATCAAGGTAGCATCCAGGGCGTATCAAAAATTTGGTGACACGCATCGTTTGCATCCGGATCCCCTTGCATATAATTGCATGATATTACCGGATGAAACGATCGTGCATCTCACGGATCTTGCATTTCACTTGAAATATTTGGACGCGGCCTTGTCAATCGGGTTGCTGAAACAATTGCGCTATTTGATAATATTTATTGAAGCAAGAAATAGGAGATTCGTTGATAATATTTATATGCATGAATTTAGAATGATGTTAAAGATCAGTGTTATTTGGATTTCGATTAATTCAAAAGAGGATATTTATTGTGAAAGAAATCGAATATTCGGTTCCCTTACCGCTCAAGGAATCATGGCAAAAAACGCAGGAATTTTGGCAAGTGCAAAAAAAGGCGAGGATTAAACAGGCAGAAATCACGGCCGGCAATGAGAAAGGCGTTATGGAAATAATTCAGAATCCAAGCTTTACATCATTTGGACAGCGCTACTTGATGGAATTCTCTACTGTTAATGAGAGCATTACAAGCGTGCACGTCAGGATTTGGCTCAATTGGGGCAGTGGCCTTCAATGGGCAAAAGCAAACACGACTCTCAAGGACTGGGCTAGGGTTGTTGGCACGACATACCAAAACTTTGCAAAAAGAGACATCGTAGTGGGAATCGTAGTCGTCACGATCGCGATCATCATTGTCATTATCGTGTTCTTGTATTCGTACAGATTAGGATATGGGGGTCTAGGGTTTGGCGGCCCTCATTTTTAAGTTAATAATTAGAGAAAAAAGGATTTCAAGCCTTGGTGATGATGTCGTCCAAGGAGGCAAGCCCAAGGGCCTCGATCTTGTCATCTGGTGGCCTACCTGTTTCCCGGTCCCATCCTCGATATGAATACCAATCTTGAACTTGTTTTTCCACGTCAGGCACCTTACCCTCGGTTCCGCCATCTAGTGGTTTCAAGAGAATTTCGGGAAACTTTTCCGTGGCAGGCGTATAGCCAAGTTTCAAGTTGATCAACCGCCGAAGCGTCGTGATCCGCTCGCCAGCCAAAATCAAGGATTCCTTGTCCATGGAAACGCCCGTCGCCGATGAGAAAAAGTCCGCGAGCAACGTGGCGGTGCTAGGGATGACGAAATTGCAGAGTGACAAGGATTGGAACACGGATCGGAGATCTTGAAGCTTGGCCACGACTTCTGCAACGTTGTTATCGAACCGGTCTGGCGGCGCAATGCCCCAGTCAGGGAACGGGGCGCCCATGCTGGTCAAGTAATACTGTGCAGTTTGATGGCACGCACCCCGAGCTGACGTGGCGTATTCGAGTGCCGTGCCCAGGTATGCCCGAGCATCGTGAAACGGTACTTCGAGGCCATTCACGGCAGCGCATTCCTCCGTGGAAATACCGAGTTGCTTTGCCATGCCAACTGTGCCTTCGGCTAGCAAGTTGCCAACTCCCTCCCGCTTTGCGATTTTTTCAATAAGAGTAATAGCCGGGTCGATATCACCCCAGGTAAGTTCCAAGCCGTCGACTTGATCGGGCGGCAAGATACCCTTTTCTTGGAGATAATACGTGAACCCGATGGTCACGCCGCCAGTGATCGTGTCGATGCCGAATTCGTTGCACAAGTAATTGGCTTTCGAGATTGCCTTGAGATCCTTGCAGAGCAGTGTGGCTCCGAACGCACCGATCGTTTCGTATTCCGGCCCGTGCACCATGCCGGGTGTTTGGTACTTGCCATCGGGCACCTCAACGATGCGTCCACAACCAATGATGCACTGCTTGCAGAAGAATTGTTTTTTCAAGATGCTTTCCTTCATGCTGGCGCCCGAGATGTCATACGCTCCATCCCACGAACCTTGCGAGAAATACTTGAAGCTCATGTCGCCAGTGATGGCGGCCATGTCAACATACCCTGCATTACCGAGGTCGCCAAACATGGTTGCCGTGAAATTATCCTTGATCTCTTGTTGGAGCTGCTTCTTGGCTGCGTCGAACTTTTCCTGATCATTCATCACGGGCTTCTTTGTACCAATCACCGCGATAGCTTTCACTTTTTTCGAGCCCATGACGGCGCCCATGCCGGTTCGCCCTGCCGCGCGGCCATCATCGCTCAAGATCGCCGCGTACTTGACGAGATTTTCTCCCGCCGGGCCGATGCTGGAAATGTGCACTTTCTTTTCCCCGAGTTCCTCGGCGATGGCTTCCTCAGTTTCATGCACGATCTTCCCGACAAGTTGGGTGGCATCCTTGATCTCAACGTCCTCGTCCTTGATCGAGATGTAAACCCAATCCTCCGATGCATTGAGTAAAAGCACCCCATCCCAGCCAGCGAGCTTGAGCTCTGCCCCCCACGTCCCTCCGCAATTTGATTCTCCCCAATAACCAGTAAGCGGCGAACGGGCACAGACGACATGACGGCCGAAGTTTGGCGCCATCGTGCCGGCAAGCGCCCCTGACATGAACAGCAGGGGATTCTGGGGCGACAACGGTTCTATATTGCCATCGAGCATCGGATATAAGATTCTTGCGGCCATCCCCGCACCGCCGATGAACTTCTGGTACTCGGCCTCGTCGATAGGCACGCTGGAGATGTCCTTCGATGCTAGATCGATTTTCAATATCTTGAAATTGAGTGACATGGTGGAATCGATTCCTCTTAGAATGTTGTTTGAAACTAGGCTATCTGCATATAAAAAAGAGCGGTTGATATTTGGAAAAAAAACACGACATGTTCCAAAAGATAGTTCGCTGGGAATGCGTTGGAGGAAGCCATCCATGTTGATGTCGACTTTCCTGCAAGCCCGTAATTGGTTTCCAGCCTTCCACGTAATAATACTCCGGGCACTAGGTAAAAAAGCGGGTTTTATGCGTGATTAAAAAAATAGAATTTTTCAATCCTTCACGACAAGAGATTTTGCTATTAACTTGAAATTCTCCATCATGGAAGCGAAATCCTTGTCATAAGGCATCCACCACGCGTCTGGTTCGGCATACGTGTCCACGTTCAAATGGAAGGGATCAACGACCTCCATGAAACCGAATTTCCCGTGCGTCCTGCCGATCCCTGATGATTTAACACCGCCCCATGGGGTTTGCGATAAGGCAAAAGTGTACACGACCTCGTTGACCATGGCCGTGCCCGTTTCCAATCTTTTCGCTAACTCAGTGCCTCTCTCAATATCATTCGTCCAAATGCTCGATGTTAGCCCATACGGGTTATCATTCGCCATCTCGATGGCCTCGTCCTCGGTTTGAAACGCCACGATGGGTAAAACAGGTCCAAATATCTCCCGCTGGACACATTGCATGGAATTCGTGCACTTCCCAAGGATTGTCGGTTCGATGAAATATCCGTCGAAATTCGGGTTCCGTCGCCCGCCACACAAAACTTCAGCCCCTTCTGATATTGCAAGATCAATTGCCTGAAGTACCTTATTCATCTGCGCTTCGTTGACCATGGCACCGACATCGACATCAGGATCAAGGGGGTTTCCTTGCCTGAGTTGCTTCGTGAGTTCAACGAGTCGCGTGGTAAATTCGGAGGCAATACCTTCGTGCAAGAACAACCTTTTTACTGACGAGCATACCTGGCCCGAATTTGTGAAGCAACCCCATCTAGCCGCGAGCACGGCTCGATCCATGTTTGCATCGGGTAGGATGATCATTTCGGATTTTCCGCCAAGCTCCAGGCAGACGGGCGTGAGTCGTTCCGCCGCTTTTTGCATGATTCTCTTGCCCGTCTCGGTGCTGCCGGTAAAGATGACGCGATTAACCCGCTCGACCACGCCATTGCCAACCGTGGGGCCATCGCCATACACGGTCGTCATTAAATTCCTTGGTAGATCATCGACAGAATCGAATACCTCTTGAATCTTCTGCCCCGTGAGCACGGTGTCGGACGATGGCTTGAAGATGACCGCGTTTCCGGCGATTAACGATTGGAGCGTCTGGCTGAAAGGTATTGCGAATGGATAATTGTACGGGCCGATGACGCCAACGATGCCAGCAGGTTTGAACATGACGTAACTAGTTTTCTGCAGGGAATTATAGAAACCAAGGTTAATTTCTTCCTTCTTTTCGAGAACCTCCGGCGCTATCGTGTAATAATAGAAACCTGCGTCCATGGCACCATAGACCTCGGAAACGAACGCTTCCAGCGTCGGTTTGCCTGTTTCCGTGGAAATCAGCGTGGATATCTCATCGATGTTTTTTGCCAAGTATTCATTCACTTTCACGACAATCCGGGCACGCTGGGTGACCTCGAGCGAGCGCCATTCTCGTTGCGCAACTTTCGCTAGCTGGACGATGTCGTCCAACGCTTCGACGGGTGTTTCATCGACCCGGCCATTTTCTTCCAGCGTTGCTGGGTTGGTACTTATGATCACCATGAATATCACGAAATTTCGTCATTTGATTGATGGCTTCATTCAGCGCCTCCACATTTCCTACACTCTTATTTAAACAACATTCTTTCATTGGAATGTTTATGACCGAAGTCGAAAATCTTGCCCCGTTTTTCAATCCCCAGAGCGTCGCGCTCGTTGGCGTCAGCAGGGACATGGACAAATTTAATGGCATCATCTTGAAAAATCTGCTCGCGGTCAATTATCCGGGCAAGATTTTTCTCGTCAATCCGTATGCCAAGGAAATTCTCGGGTACGAATGTTATCCGCACGTATTGGATTTGCCGGAAATACCCGAGCTAGCCATCATCTTGCATTCCGACATCGTGCCAATCTTAGAAAATTGCGGGAAAAAGGGGATTTTGAATGTCATCATCCAGGCAGATATTAGCCTGCAAAAGGACGAGGACCGGGAGCGCATCGAAGCCGAGATAATCGAGATTGCGCAGCGCTACGGTATACGTTTCATCGGGCCCTCGCTGATCGGGCTGATAAACTTTCCCGGGGGCTTTACGTCGTCGATCATTCCCGTGCGGGATCACATCGCGAGGCTTGGCGAGGACCCGGAACGCGCGGGCATCGGGTTTATGGCACAATCGGGCGGGTTATCCGGGGCGTGCGGGTGGTGGAACCCGTCGCAAAATACGTCGTTTGCAAAGGTAATTCATGTCAATGATTTTCCCGGCGCCATACACGATGGAGCTTTCTTGCAATACCTCGCCTTAGACGAGCAAGTCCGCGTGATATCATTATTCTTGCGCAAGATCAACGATTCCCTCGTTGAATCAGTGCGTGAATACTCGTTGAAAAAACCAATACTGTTCAAGAAATGTGGCCTGCAAGACGATGTGGACAAGCTCATTGATGCTGGCGCCTATCAAGTGCAAGATTACATGGACCTTTTCGAGATTGCGAAGGCATTTGTCTATGCCCCGCTCCCGCCTGGCAACCGGATTGGATTGATAGGGCCGAGTTCTGGCGCCATCGATCTCGTGCTGAATGAGTTCAAGAAAAATGGCTTGGAACTGGCCAAGCCCTCTCCCGCAATAGATGGGAAGATCATCGAGTTATTACAAGGAAAATCCGTAAAGCGTTGCAATCCCGTCGATTTTTGGCCCCCGCCAAGATTCTTCGGTCACGAGATAGGGAAAATTCACCACGACGCTCTGGAATACTTGCTCTCGGATGATAATGTAGATGCCATCTTCCTGGTCCTCGAGTTTTTTAACGAGATCGAGTTTGACTTGCGCATTTTCAAAGACGTCATGGACCGGTTTCCAACCAAGCCGATCATGGGCGTGCTCATCCAGGCCGAGGAAGAAGGGATGAACCGCGTCATCAAGACCGCGACCGAGTTGAAAATTCCGTTATACATGGAACCGGAACAACTCGTCCGGGCGTTTTCGATATTGCACAAGCACGCGAGCAAGACGAGAGAGTAATATAACATGACTGACACGAAAATCCACATTCAAATTCATGGCCTTGCCATTGGTGATGACCATCCCGTCCGTGTCATGGGCGTGTTGAACGTGAGTGGCGAAAGTTTCTACAAGAAATCCGTGGTGCAACCGAAGGACATTCACGTGAAAGCACGAGAAATGATCGATAACGGTGCGACCATGCTGGATGTCGGTGGCCGGAGCACGGCGCCTACCGCTCCTTCAATCAGCGTTGCAGAGGAGAAGAAACGCGTTGAAGCCGCATTGAACGCGTTATTGCCCAAGCTCGAGAACGATGCGGTCTTAATCTCCGTCGACACGCAATATAAGGATGTCGCTGACTATGCCTTGAAGACTTTTGAACGCCATGGCATGGACGAGCAATTCATCCTCAACGACGTGAGCGGGTTACACGGCGATCCGGAGCTTGCGCCGTGGATTGCTGATGTTGGAAAGTCGGTCATCATCATGGCCTCGCACGAAAAGCCAGGCGATTCGCTCGGGATAGATCAAGCGATCAATGACCTTACAGGCAGCATTGCATTGCTAGAGAATCTCGATTATGACACCACCCAAGTCATTGTTGATCCGGCGATCGGCCATTGGATACCCGAAAAAGTCCCGGAATATGATCTTGAACTTTTAAACCGGCTTCAGGCATTTCGATCGCTCGGGCATTGCATTCTCGTGGCGATTTCGCGGAAGTCCTTCATCGGAGAAATTCTCGCCGCAAAACCGGATGACCGATTTCATGGAACGCTATCCGCGACTGCGATTGCGGTGTTTAATGGTGCTCATGTGATTCGCACGCATGACGTGAATAAAGAAACCATTGACGTGATAAAGATCGCGGAAGCTATCAAGCACAAGCAACTTGTGTGAGAATTATACTAAACACTTTTGTTCAAGAACATCTATTCAAGAATCATCTAATGATTCGATATAGAGACTAATTGCCTCTTTCGCCATTTCAACGGCTTCCTCGATCGTTTTTCAGAATGTAATGAATCCTGGAAGGGAAGGAACGATGACCGTGTAGCCGCCTTCGGGTTCTTTGCGTAATAAATATTTATTTAAAGAATTTTTGAAGCCTTTATTCAAATTGGTCTAAAAATTCATCGACATGATCCAATTTCTTGGAAATTTCTCTTGAATTTGCGATCAATTGGTGAATCAAGGTTCGATCACGCTTCTTGATGGCCACTGCCAGTTTGTCAGTCAATTCTCTCTGTTTCTGGAGCAGGAATGAATAAAATTCCCAGGCCTCATTTTCATCCAATTCAACTTTCCTTTCGTTGGCCATGGTCACGCTCCTCAACACTGATAGCTTTCGTGTCATTACATCAAGTGATACATATAAAACTATTTGGAGCACGAAAGTAAAGGCTCAAGGTGTAAAGTATGAAACTTATTGAAGAATTATTTGTGATAATTTACTGGTTTAGAATTTCAAATTGTGGATAAAGACACCATTGAAAAATTAAAGCACACCTCATTCAAGAATCATCGTGAGCAATGTAATGGACATCAAGGCCGTGAAAACGCCGGTTATCAAGCCGGGGGATGACATCGTCAAGATTTTCTTGGAATCACTAGAAGAATGCAACATCACGTTGCAAGAGCAAGATATCATTGCTGTGGGCGAAAAAATCATTGCCACCGCGCAAGGCAGGATCGTGGACCTGGAAACCATCACGGATATTTCCGATCAAGCAACACAAATTGGAATCAAGTACAAGATCGATCCGCGGAAGGTTCAGGTCATCATGGGCGAGTCAGAGGAGATCCTTGGTGGCGTTGATACGGTGTTGCTCACGCGTTCCTATGGATTACTCCTTGCCAATGCAGGTATCGATTCATCGAACTCATCCGACAATGCGATGGAAGACACGAGCGTGATCCTGTTCCCGTCGGACTTGTGGGGCACCATTCGCAAGTTCCGTGCGGACCTCGAGGAAGCGTCAAGCATTTGCCCACTCGGGTCATTGCTCATTGATTCGCGCGTCCAGCCCTTGAAAGTGGGGATCATTGGTGGCGCACTTGCTGTTTCTGGATTCCAGCCCATCGAAGATCTCCGGGGGCAGAAAGACATCTTTGGAAGACCATTACTAATCAAGCAAATGGCTCTTGCTGATGACTTGAGCAGCGCTGCCGAGATCATGATGCGTGAGGCGGCGGAACAAACGCCGTTCGTGGTGATCCACGATGCACCAGTACAATTTTGTGATGATGCTGCAATCCTGGAAGATTCAATGCTCATGCCGATGGATCAGGATTTATTCATGAACGTATTTAAAAACTACAAGAAAGACAAGGTCTTATTGCAAAAATAATGATGGCGAATGTTCGAGGATGTCATATTAATTCGGCCACCGTGCGAAGCTTATTCCGTCTTGATAGGGGTGACTGAAGGTTGCTCATGGGCACAGCGAACCGGCGGTTGCAAATTCTGCGGCGTGTACAACGGCAAAGAATTTGTCCAGAAGTATCGCGTGCGCCCGTGGGATTCTATAAAAAACGATATTGACATCACGTGGTTGGAACATGGTGCCGTGGCAACCAGGGCTTTTCTCGCTGGGGGAAATGCGCTGAGCGCCCCTACCGATCTACTTGCTAGGACCTTGGAGTACTTGCATGACCGGTTTCCTCGCTTGCAGCAAGTTAGTTCGTATGCGAAAAATTATGATGTCCTGCAAAAATCCATCTCGGACCTCGAGCAGCTCGCGGCCGCAGGCCTGACGATCGTGTACATGGGACTCGAGTCTGGTTCGGACGAGGTCTTGAAATATATGAACAAGGGCACGACCGCGGCCGGCATGCTCAGAGCTGCCAAGAAAGCGATGAACGCGGGCATTCAGCTTTCCGTGTACGTCGTGCTCGGGCTTGGTGGAAAAATATTTCCCGATCATGCCAAGGCGACGGCGAAAATCCTGACGGAGATGAACCCGCATTTCATCCGGTTCCGGAGCTTGAATTTCATCCCGAATGCGCCGCTGTACGACGAATGGCAACGTGGCGAGTTCATCGAGCTTCGGCCAGTCGAGATATTGCAAGAACAGCTTGAAATACTGGAAAATCTTGGCGAGCATGTTTCGTCCTACATCCTCAACGATCATGTATCGAATTTCGCTAGTATAGATGGTAGGTTGCCTGAAAACAAGCCACGGATCTTGAAGATGTTGGAAGCAGCCATCGATGACCCTCGGTTGAAATCGCTACCCCATATCAATCGGACGTCGATGTAACACTCGCATAACCTGCCCCGTACGTGAATTGTCCAATATTGTTGTTGGTCCTGGGTGATGTTATAATGGTAATCTTCTACTAGGGTCAATTACCTTTCCCGGCATTAGCGTGCGGAAATGGGGATGCGCTTCAAGCCATCGTGGGCTTGGTTTTACCCGTTATATTGTTGATCATCTTCATGCTGGTCAATCTAGTCAAAAAAAGCTCGGTATACCGGCGGATAAGCAAGCGCGGTAATCATCTATAGGAGAAATCCACCCATCGATGAATTTCTTTTATCGACCACTGGTTATACAATAATCGGACGTGATTTTGACATGTCAAGTTTTTAAAAACTGCTTCAAAGATGTCTTATAACAAGGAATTGAAGGAATACTCGTTGGTGTTGAGTTCATCATCAAATGGTGCCGTCTAGCATGACGAAGTTTACCGAGCTCGTGAAGGTCGATGACCGTGGTCGCATCGTGATTCCGGGTAGCACGAGAAAGGTCATGAAACTTGCAACCGGGACCAAGTTGCTCATGGAAGTCGACGATGAAAATAATGAAATCAAGCTCACGCCCTTCCTCGGACAGGATGCGAAACCCGTAAAAATGCGAATCTTGATGTCGGACGTGCAAGGTGCATTGGCAAAAATCACGGGCGTTATCGGGGAGATGGGTATCAACTTACTTTACGAGGAAGCCCATGTCGTGCGAAAGGGCGTCCAAGCGGAATGGGATGCCATTGCAGATCTCGCCACGATCAACGAGCCATTGGATCTTGATCAAATAAAAGAACGGATCCTCGCGACCCAAGTTGCATTGGACGTGTCCATTCAAAAATACGATTAAAATTTAATTCAAGGAATTTCGGTCTTGCAATTCGGGCATCTCGTGATCCCCTTCCGAACGGAAAGGCCACATTTAGGGCAGTAACGGGCTTTTTGCACGCGCTGATCGTAGGGGATTTTATTTAATGGCCTGGTCTTGTCTTTCTTTGCAGCTTCTTGTTGTAATGCATTGGCTTTTTTTAATTGCCGGGCACCCAGTTCGATGAACAAGATCGCGACGAGGCAAGTTTCCAACGGTCCAAAGAACGCGGGTACTACGTTGGACACGAAATTGATGATGAAAACGCTGCCGAAATTAGCGTATGAATTGATCTGTAACGAGTTTATAACGACGGGGCCACCCATGCCCGAAAAAACGGCATCGTTGATGTAACCCAGGAGAAACTGGATGCCAAGTTGCAAGAAATAAAATAAGAGCACATACATCGCCGTGTGGATGGCAAATCCCGAGACAAGACTTTTTGATTTTCCGAAATTTTCGACCGTCCGGTATTCTTTAACGACAAGCACGTTCGGATACGCAAAGATGCAATAAAAGTAGAAGATTATCCCCGGGAACACTAGCAATAGCAAAAATCCATGATATAGCAGTGAAAATAAAGCTGATATGACTATCAACGCGCCAATCTGCTTTCGCGTTGATTTCAGCGCATTGGATAAGAGCATGTCCGAGCCACGATAGGAATTCACGACCAGAATCGTGCCAATGCCGAGGGCTGCATAATAGAAAAACGATTTGAATGAATCCTGGAGAAAAGAGTATAAATTCTGCATGTAATAGAGCGTCTGTGCTCGTTGCGCGATGGATGGATCCACCTGCGTCACCGTCACCGATACAAAATTATGCTGGTACAACCACGTGATGAGGAATTGCTCCTCGTTCTGCAACATACTATATAAGGATGAAAAAATAAGCTGGGAAAGAATGCTGGTGAGCACGGCGGCCCCAAAAAACAAGACGAGCAATTGGGCGTAATGACGCCCGAAATACCGGAACACGCGCCCCATCAATATCGTGAATTTCATGGCTTCTTCCGCATAGAGCATGGTGCTTGCCCCTGCACCCGCTTTGTTTTGTAACTCGCATGCAGCGAACATCTCGATCCAACCAACTGCAACCAAGAAAAACGTCGTGAGCATCAATGCAAAGGAGAACGTGTTGTACATCGCGTCGTTTGTTGACATGGCAGCAGTTATTTCTATCAACGAGATTATCGAGAGAATCGCCGATATCACGAGCGTTGCCTTGAGCGTTTTCTGCGCCCGCCAACTCCCCTTGAACGGGTGTTTATTGAGTTGGAAATAATTTATGGCTGAAATCGCGACTATGCAAAGGTCAAGGTACAACGCAGGAAAAAGGACTGTGAAGCTGTTAGTGGGGATGCTAGTAAAGAGCAAGGTTCCGCAACCAATAACGTAAAACAAGATGGCTAAGCTGGAGATGAATGCCGCACTTGCAAGGATCACGTGAAACCGGCGCTTGTTCTCGGGGTGCTCGTCCATCTCTATTTCGATCGATTCCGTTTCGGGTGTCACGAAGTTCACGACCAAGTCATTTCTTTCTCGTTGCTTTCTTGTAATATTGCATGCCATTATAGGCTTCCGACGTTATCTTTCCCGATGCTGCCATTTGCTTGAGCTTGATCCTTGCCAAGTCCGTGTCGAACGCATCCTTGATGCCGGCGTCGCGAAATATCTCGTCCGCGGTCTTCCATGTGTCCCCGCTCAAGGTTCCTGAAAGCTTGCTTTCAAGGCCGGCGGAAGGCTCGTTTGCCGGCGAAGATGACGCACGGCGATGCGGTTGTGTTTCACGGCGAGGTGATGAATCTCTTTCTGGCTGTGGTATTGTGATTTGTCCGATCTCGTCAAATTCAAGGCATTGCACCTTTAGTTTGCTCCGGTCAAGATTTGGATGGATCCGTTGTCCAAGAATAATTTTAACATCAAGGTTTTCCGCTTGCGTGGCGAGCCTTGGCGAGATGATGCCATCTGTTATGATGAATTTAGCTGATTTCGAGTAGTGCTCGAGTAATTCGCTCAAGTTGGGAAGGCCGATGATATCCGTGGTCGCGAAGCTCGGATCGAGAATCATCGCTTTCATCTGCCCCTTGACACGCGGCACGAGTTTACGGAGCTCGTTAACGTCTTGCATGCTGGATTCAGCGGGACGTGGCCGTGGTGCAGGTTGTGGGTTTGCTCTCGAAACAAGTCTCTGCGGGGGCCGGGATGGTCTTCGTTCTGGTTGCCTTCCACGCCCGTCGCGGCCGAGTTGCCTTCGTTGCGTGTATCTTGCATTATACTCATTTCCCTTGGCAATCTCGCGCTCGATTTCGGTAGTTTTGGCAATCGAGAAGGCCCGGTCAAATAGAAATAAGCATTCGTATTCTTCATTATATTCCCAGTCCATTTCCTCATTCATTGATTTAATCAAATGCTTGAGCGATTCTTTCGGCATGGATAAACCCACGCTGATCTCATCCAGTAAGATTTCCCCCCGGTCCTTCGCGACGTCTTCAAGAAAAGCGACAAGCCGTTGCTTCTCGGATTGGCGTGCTTGCTTCGAATCAACTTTGGATTGCATGCTTGCTTCGATCGCTTCGATACGAGGTCCAAGACCGGGAAAGTTGCCTTGTTTCATGGCGGATAGCACCTCCTTCGCCCGATCGAGATTGCCTTTGGCGATTGCATCCTCGGCGATTCGGAGCTTGTTTTCCACCCTTTCTTGTTCCTTCCAATCGAGTTCTTTCTTCTCCTGGGTCTTGCGCTTGTTCAAGCAATCGCTGGAAATCTTGTAAAACTTGGCAACGCCATCAAGGCCTCCGATCACCAGCATGAGTTCTTTCTTGATGAAAGCGATCGACGTGATGCGGAATTCATGGGCATCGAAACTCGTGATCGTGTCAGTGAACGAGAAGTCCGGCCGGATGCCGCGGGTCTCGACCTTGCCATTTTTCATGCCAATAAAAATCGTGCTGCTATCATGATCAACAAAAAAAGAGGAGACTTGTTCCCCGGCATCAAGCACATGGATTTTATCTTCGTCGATGGCGCCAGCCACGAGATGGCCATTTTCATCGAGCATTATAAATCCCGATGCGGATGGCCCAACTTTAATCGCTTCCCCGAACAGGATCCCGTTCTCGTGCGTGAACGTTCTTGTTTTCTTGGATTCCATGGCTTTATCGAGCGCTTCCATGACGAGACCATCATCACTTACGTGCAAGACGAGAATGTCATCATCGCTCCCCGCTGCACCGAGAATCTTGCCTGGAAATTGCTTTTTCTCCCCCACGGGCTTTCCATTTTCGATCAAGATCAAGTTATTCTCGGAATACCATAACAAGACTAGTGGTGGCAATTTCTTGGCCGAACGGATGCCGGAAATGCCGGCCGGGCTTGAAAATGCTTCTTTCATTTTCGTGCAATCGAATCTCGCACCTCTTGCCATCCACGAGCGGATCTCGCCATCGGCTGAAGCACTACTGAGGATATCAGTAGATATCCAATCGTGACACGTCACGGGGCTCGAATGACCCGAAAGCAACGAGACCGACTCCCCGCTTGCATCGAGGATCTGGATATCTTGCTTTCCCTCGACCTGGAACGAGAACAATGGTTGTTTCTCGCCGCCATTGCTGGCGATGTGCGTTATCGTTTCTGAAAAATCATGCGAGGTTACAAATTGAGATTCGGGCATGCACGGGCACCACTGGTTGTACACACGTATCGATCATTTTAAAAAACGGCAGCTCGACGCGGAAGTCCGGGAACCGTTTGCTTACCACAAATCCGTGCGTATCTTGTCAAGCGATTTGCTGATGATCTTTTGCGCCAATTTCTTGTCCTTGAATTCGATTATCTGCTTGATCACGTCGACGTTCTTGGCATCGAGTTTATAATTAAACTTGTTCTTGGTATACGTGGGAATATCTTCTTCGTATAATTTATCAGTAGATTTTACTAATTTCACGAATTCTTCGATGATCCGCTTGATCTTGACTAGTTCCTTGCGTAAAAACACGATTTGCGACGTGCGATCTGGTAATTGCGTCGCCTCGCGAAGCAGGCTGATTTCAAATCTCGTGTTGATGGTTTCCCCGAATGGCGATCGCATGATTGCCTGGTACAAGGGTACAACGATCAAGTCATCTTGTCGCCGCGATTTCTTGTCTTTTGTATCTTCTTTCGTGATTTTCTCGCAATTGATGACCAGTTCCTCGGAAGCAATGTCCTTCAGTAACGTGACGGTTTTTTCAACCCTGTTATACAGATCGAAAGTATCCAGGAGAAGTATGGGGCAGCCAACCAAAATTCCTCGAAAGATGACTGCACAGATATCCGGGCCGATCGAACTAACCATGTCCGTTATGGAATAATCCTTGAGGCCTTCCGTTTTTTTCTGAGCGACGGTTTTTTCCTTCGTCCCAATTTTAAATTCGATGTCCGCGTTCTGGTAACCACGCACTATGAATTTCTTATCGACAAATGCCATGAATGAATGCTCATCGCAGCAAACGCCTTGCGGGATTTGAATTTTCACCATTCCATCCCGGGCGTCGTTTACAATGAAGACTGGCACATCTACCTTCGTTTCCTTGTTGCACAACGGGCAGATAACGCGAATGGGCTTTGCTTCAACGGTCATGGTGTGCCTTCACGATGGCTGATACAGACATTGATAGAACGTTGGCTTTAGATCGCTGCGACTTCCACAAGATACTAATCTAGCGATGTCCATTAATAAGGTTGCTAAGCTCCGATTAGAAGGTCTTTGGAAAGAACTCGAAAAAATGACAGTTATTACATCTCAAAAGCAATCCACAATTATCGCAGATTTACGCGTTGATGTCTAGAAATTCCAAGGTCGATGCTCATTTAAATATCCGTAATTCAATCCATGCCCCGTGAATGAAACGTACGCCGGGTTCATTGCTTGAAAGGCGGAAAAGATTGTTATGATAATCTCTTACTAATCCAGAGATCATTAAATGATAATATTGTTAAATTAACAAAATTTATATTATATTTTTTGCATTGAATAGTTAATAACAAGCCAATAAAAGCATAGCTTACGAAGCAAGATCGTGATGGATGGAGACATCATCAACGAAGATTTCACAAACGTTTTTTTTTAAAAACGAATGGAATAGGTAGATTTACATGACCGAGATCAATGACCCTTCTCGCTCGCAGCGACTCGAGCGCGACATCGGGAACATCCTCGCCATCGTGAAGGAATACTACGGCCAATACGCGCCCGAGGCAGAAGCTGAGGAAATTATCTCCTTTCCGGATGTCGAAGAATTTCCATTTACCGTGCCCGGCACGCCCGCCATGCCGTTCGTGTGCGTGGACGGGTCGTTCACTGACTTGGTGCATTTGCAAGAACTCGACGCCAACATCACTATGTTCAGGGTGTCCACGGTCGAATACAATTTTGATACCGAGGGCAAGCCAGTCCTCACCCGTCACCACGTCATTGATAAGGCAGAATTAGTGAGTTCCAACGTCAGTTTTTACAAGGATGACCCCGTGCTCCCCGAGGTGATCCGCATCGCTAAACAATTCGAGGGCCGGGAACTCGATATCGTGGAGTCGATGATTATGTACCTCATAGAGCAGAAAGCGCTTTTCGCCGCAGCTCGTCGGTATTCGAATGCAATCTTGGCACGGGACGGGTCATTAACGGCATTCTTCTTGCCAGAACTGAAAACGTTAATCGACGAGATCGTTACCACGTGCGAAGCGCATAGCAACATCCTCATTGGCATATCTAAAGACTCAGGAACTCATTACCTCGACCAACCGCTCGTCGATGAGGCAGCGCTTGCCAAACAGTATGCGGTGTCATCATCCATGGAATCGCCATGCCAGACTATCGCCGTGCGGATCGCACCACGAAGCGTGAGAAGGCTCCACAAGTTCATCATGATAGGAGACTTGTTTTTCGCGCATTTGCATCCCTTCGCGGAGAAGTTTTTCCGGGTGGACCTCGGCACATGGAAAGACGACCCCGTACAGGCCTTCGGTGAACTCGCGAAGTATTGCACATGGGAAGCTACACCCGGGTTTCCATTTCCCTTGGTCGAAGCCCACAAGTCGGCCAAGGCAATTCGGGACGCCAAGGATTTTTACCTCGACCAGGTCATTGAAGGATGGCGAGGTTCCGGCATCCCGCAAGATGTGCTCCTTGGCGGCTTGATAGACAAATATGGAGTGGCAGCAGGCAAGTTTCACACGAAAATCGATATGATCAGCAAAATCTAATCGAAAAATTGATTATAGTTACGAAAAGGAGTGATGCATTTAATGGCAAAAAAAGCAACTGGAAGTGGCGCTAACGTCCAGCCAAATGGGGCTGACGAATTTTTACCTGATGACCTTAAGCTCGTGAAAGATATCTCGGAAAGCACCATCGAAAGCGAAGGCGTCGAACTTGTACCAGCCTCCGGCATTCGTGAATTTGCCACGGACGAGGTGGGCGAGGTGGTGGGCGCGGCGGTGACCGTGGGCATTACTGTCAAGATGATACGCGAGCCGGAAACCTTGCGCGTGGGCACACCGCTCATCGTGGAAGGAGGGATGTTGCACTTTTACTCCCTCACGACGGATATTGCTTACCCGGCAAGCAACATCGCGGTAGCCTTTGCAAATAGCCCCATGGCGAGCTTGCTGCCAGTCAAGGATGTGCCGGGCGTGCGCGGGAGCCCTTTCTACGCCCTCGCATCCCTCAACTGCCTTGCAATTCTAGAACCGACCACGGCTGACGCGGGCGATGAAGCCGTGATCCAGCGCCCCTTCGATACCATCCCGCGCCTGCTCTCGAAAGTGCGGTTGGCGCGGCAAGATGATCTCCGGATGGTCTTCCGAGGTTCTGAAAATTCTGGTGTAATCGGCGGGCTAAACGGCATCGAGGAATTGCAAGTACCAATAGACTTTCTCGAGCTCATCAAGGTACCTTTTGGCGTGTTCGGGTCAACAGGGTCGGGCAAGTCGGTGTTCACAAAAATTCTCTCGTCATGGATCGTCAAGTTGCAGCTCGCATCGCTCGTCATCTTTGACGTGATGGGGGAGTACACGTGGCGGTCGCATGAGGGGGACACGCCAGGGCTTGCGGCGCTTTTTGGGGATAGACAAGTCATCACGATGGCACTCGACCAGGAGAAGGCCCCAATGGGTGCAGAGGAATTTTTCTTGTACAAGGAGAACGTGAGTGCAGGAGACTTGCTCACGGCACTGTCCGATCAAGACCTCACCACGCCGCAGATCAACTCCATCGATATCTTGTATGAAGAGTTGACGAAGGGAACGGCCACCAAGGATAATCTGATAGATTATATTCTTGATATCACAGAAAAAACCAAACCTGACGCCGTCAACGCGAAGACGGTCAATGCGCTGAAAAATCGCGTACGGAAATTCGCAAATTTGCCATTCCTTCGCACGGGGACGCCCGAAGAGCAAAAGGAAACGCCGGATTCCTTGAAACGCATCTTGGAACTTTTGCGGAACAAGAAAACCATCATCCTTAACTTCGGGAGATTTACCGATGATAAAGCCTATTACATGTTCATCGCGAACATCGTGACCAGGCGCATCCGTCATGAGTTTTCGAAAAATGAAGGTACCTACCCGCAAACGGTCATCCTCCTTGAGGAAGCGCACAAGTTTCTCTCGCCTGAAGTGGGACAGTTCTCCATCTTCGGTAAGATTGCCCGGGAGATGCGCAAATATGGTCTCACGCTCGGTATCGTGGATCAGCGACCGTCACAAATCCATGCCGAGGTGTTCTCGCAACTCGCCAACCGGTTCATTCTCCGGCTCAGCGATCCAAAAGATGTGGATGCGGCCTTGAGTGGTGTGGGGGAAGCAAGCCAGTGGAAAGGTATCTTGCGCGGCTTGCAGAATCGCCAGGTAGTCGCTATGGGAACGTGCATCACCGTGCCATCGATCGTCACGCCATGGACATTCAACGATGCCAATGCAAAGACGATGCTCGGCTTGTCCAAGATAGCGAAGGAAGTCAAGACGAGCATCACCGACGAGGACGTGGCAGATATATAGTAATGACAGTAGAGGAGAAACCCTTTGCCAAAAAAGAAAAGTGAATGCACGAAGGTCATAATCTTCGCGGATCCACACATCGGCATCAACTATCCGCATCGCCGGGATCCAGACACGGGCATTTCCGCTCGTAGTTATGACGTGCTCAATCACCTGACCACTATCATCACCAATGCCACCCAGGAAGGTGTGTCGCTGATCTTGTGCGCGGGCGATTTTTACGACCGCCTGGGCGGCGTGAACCCCACGATCAAGCGAGACTTGCGCAATGGGCCACTAAAAGCATTATCAAAAGCCGGCATTCAACTACGCGTCGTGACCGGCAACCATGACGCCCCGGCGAGCCCCCGGCGCGGTTGCGATGTCGAGGAGCTCGATATTTACCCCAACATAACGGTATTCCGCCAAATCCGGTCCGAAATAGTCGAAGTGAGTGGTGTGAATGTCGCGATCATCTATCTTCCCTATTACTCGCCAAGTTCGCTCGTAGATCGCTACCGGGACAAGCATCCGGATGTGAAAATCGACCCTGGTAACCGGGAGCAATACGCTGTCGACATGATCACGCATGCGATCAATCTGGAGCTGGAAAAGTCCGAGATCCAGCAGGCAGCCGTGCGAATCTTGCTGGGGCATTATGCCATCAGCGAAGCGCAAGAAAGCCAGTCCCGGCGATATAATGTCCTTCCAAACGATCTCCGTCTTAAGCAAAACGAGTATTGCTCGAACCAGTTTGACCTGTGTATCTTCGGTCACATCCACAAGGGACAAGACCTGACTCGTGTGGCTCCCGCTGGCACGTCGATCATCATTCCCGGTTCGATCGACTACGTGGATTGGGGTGAAACGCTTGATAACCAGGCAAAGGGATATTATACTTACGATCTTGATACTAAGGTGGTAAGTTTTCAAGAGATCCAGTGCCGCGAGATGAAATATAAAAGGATCGAGGTACCCGACAACACAGCGGATATTGCCACGTTCATCACCCAGCACTTGCCACCCGTGGATGATCAGACAACTGCTGAGATTCGCGTGACCGTCGAGGTACCCGCTGGAAAGACAAGCCACGTACCCGCGTCGCTTCTGACGCAAGAGTATCCAGACGCGTTTTTCACGGAACTATACATGCGCCAGCGAGCGAAGACCACGGGCGCGGTTGCCCCGCGGGAAGAAATCCTCGAACCAAAAACCTTGTTCATAGACTATTGCAAGAGCTTGAAAATCGATGAGGATCTCAAGACACTTGTTCTGCGTGAAGGAGAATCGTTGATCGAGGCTGCTGATACGTATGCACGGTCAGAAAGCAACATTGAAGACGTCACCATTGTTTCCGTGGAAATAAGTTTTTTCAACAAGTACGGGAACAAGCAAACCGTCACGTTCGATAAACCGACCACGGTCATCGCGGGACCGACAGGATCGGGCAAAACATCCATTTTCGACGCGCTCGCGTTTGGATTATATGGTGACAAGCAAGTCTTGCGGGTTGATAAAGCAGAAGACGCGTTCGGCCCGCATGGCGGCGAAGTAATAGTTACCTTCATGCAAGGCGCCAAGTGTTGGCGGGTTTCCCGAAAGTGCATAAATGCGGGAGCTGAAAAAATTGTTAAAAGAGCAAGCCCCAAGCGGAGCAAGAAACAGCAAGCAGATGCCGGGGACTCAAGCGGTTCCATGAAAGTGGTCAGCTCTCTTGAATGGCAGGAAGAAAATGGGCCTTGGCAAAATTTCAGTGGGTCGAAAAATGTTATCGATGCAAAGATTCAAGAAATTCTTGGTCTTGACTGGAAAGGATTCACTAACTCAGTCTTCATACCCCAGGGCGAGATCAAGAACTTTTCAAACACGAGTTCCGAAAACATCAAGACATTGGAGCGCTTGTTCCACCTGGACATTTTTGAAACGCTGCAAGACCAAGCGGCGGAAAAACTCCAAGGCGTTAAGGAAGTAGCAAGTAATACAGAAGGCAGGGCAGAAAAATTGCGCGAGCTTATCAGTCAATTGCCAACCCTCCACAATGACCTTGCACGTGCCGAGGAAGAGTGCACGCGTTTCAGTGAGCTCGCGGACGCGGCCCGGGCGGCGGTTACGCAGGACGAAGCAGCCTTGGATGCTCTCAAGCCAGAACGGGAAGAATACTTGCAGAGAAAACAATCGATCGATGACAAGCAGCGCCAAAAAAAGGGATTGCAACAAGACATTGCACGCCTGCTAGCAAATCAAGTAATATATCTCGAGAACCAGCGAAAGCTCGAGGCCCTCGGCGAAAATCCACGAGAAGAATTGCTTCGGGTGCAAGCTGACCAGGTATTGATCGAGGAAACGCTCAAGCGACAAAAAGCCTTGAAAGACCAAGCTGAGAACGTGAAAAAACGATTCGAGCAGCAAGATGCGAAGATGAATGGCCAGCTTGAAGCCAAACGGAAAAGCATCAAGGACAAGCAGCGTGAAAAAGCACAATTGCCCTCTGAATTTGACAAGGACGAGGCATTCGATTTGCTCAAGGACGAGGGCCGGTTCACCGAGCGCATTTCACGCATCACGGAGAAAGAAATTCCGCTCGCATCACGCCTCGACGATAAGGATCTCCTCGATGAGTTCGAAGCCGAAAAAAATGATGCGGAAAACGAGCTCGCGCGCGTGGAAGCCAAGACCACCTTGATCTCCCCTGCATGCTTTTCATTAACCGACTTGAATGCACGGATCGCGGAACTCAAGACCGAAATCACGGCGCTGGAAACCGATATTTCTGCAAGCAACGAGCAGTTGGAAGGCGAACTCGCCGAGATTCAAGCTGAACTTGACCAATTTACTCCAGACCTCAAAGAACGGAAACTGAATGCCACCAAGAGAATCCAGAAACTTCAAGGCATCGTGGCAAAATTCGCGGAGCTCGAGCTTTACTTCAACATGAATCCGGATCCGACTGAAATGATTACCGATAAGAATGGCACCCTGGAAACCCTGGAACTTGAAATCCAAGAGCTCGATCAATCGTTGACAAGCCTTGGCGACAGTTACCGCGAGTATTCGGAGGTCGAAATGCGACTTGCTGGTCAACGGGTCCAGCAAACCGAGCATGAAAAGCAAGTATCCACGTTCACCGAGCGCGCCGGTAATTTCAGGAATAAAATCAGCGAGATCGAAGCGTATAAAGTGGAAATCACGGATCTCGAAGCTAGTACCGCCGATAGTCGAATGTTCATCTCGGCATTTCAGTTCTTGAAGGAACAAGTGTTCCACCCGAAGGGTATTCCGCAATATGCCATCAATAAATGGGCTGGACCGCTCGGGATACAAGCGGGAACATACCTCGAATCGCTCACGGGCGGTCGGTTCAACCAGGTGCAGCTGGAGCCATTTGCGAAGGGAAAGCAGTACGGGTACAAGATTTCCGTGTATGATTCGAGCAAAGGGTACCGCCCAGTAACCAGTTTCTCCGGCGGTGAACAGACGCAAATCAACGCGGCCTTGCGGTTCGCGGTGGGGAAATTGCTTCAGGGTTTGAGTTTTTCGGCGCCCCGATTCTTGTTCATCGATGAAGGGGATCTCGGATCGCTGGATGCGGATGATGCACGGCGTGATTTCATCACGGTCTTGCTTGAAATGGGCAAAGATTACCGTCAATTGGTACTCATCACGCACTTTCCCGAGGTGGCCGAGCCTTTCGAGGCCCAATATTTCGTCTCTATCGTGGACGACGTGTCCAAGATTTCAAGACACGTTTAAAAAACAATGCCTGCTATGCGGTAAATTTATCTCTCTCCTTTTCAAGCATTAAAATCATAGGTTTGCCATGCATCAAACGCCATTCGAGTGAACTTGGAATACAAGAATTCTGCATGCCCGAGCGTCACGCGAATCAAGTTCATGACGAAGGGCAAGCCGGCAAGTCGGTTTGTCAAGCCCCTGGCAGAGATCACGGCGTTATATTCTTCGCTAGTTGGAGAAACGATGCTAGCCGTTCCAGCGATTTGAACCCCTGCGAGCTTGCCCATCCCTTGATATGAGTCATAGATCGAGATCGAGACCACGGGATTCAGCAAGATGTTCGCGAATTTCTCCCCGCCCTCGGATAAGAAATACATGTTGCTACCATTCATAAAATATTCGATGGGCGTGCCCCTGACCATTCCTCGTGCTGCCGTGCACAACGTACATGTATTATGGGACTTTAAAAATGCATCTAATTCTTGCTTGACCAATTCCACTGGCGCCAGGATGCCTTGCTGCTTGACATGGTTCTTGACTTGCATCGCGAAGGAAATCACGTCATCAAGATGTGGCGGCAACGATACAACTTGCGTGATCGGGTTGTTCGCCGAGCATGCTCTTGAAAAAGAATCTATCATGGCAATTCCCTCGTTCTCATCGGCGCTGCAGCAGATGATGCCCACGAGGCGATCCTGGAGCCATCCCGCTTCCCGTTCTGCAAATTGAAACACCTCGTCCGCGACGAAACTTCCATCCATGGCAATGCATGAGACCGCGAAATCAAATGGCGCCAAAGCCTCAGTTTCTATGGTAAAGGTGGATGCACGTGCTGGGCCGAGCACCATGGCACAATTGCGTGCGGTATCGCCAGCGTCCCCGTCCAAACTTGATGACAAGATGATCGTGGTTTTCATGAGCCTTGATCATCAAGCCGTCCCTTAAATCAATGGTCGGGTGCATTATTCGTGACATTGTCTTCTCATGTTACCATCGATGAATTCATGACGTTTCTCGTGCAACGTGAAAATCAGTTATTGATCGAGACGTTATTTACCTTGTCGGATGACTACTTTTCATCAATCAAGGTCGAACGTTCATGGACGATGGCAAGGATGATATTGGCTTCACCTACAATGCCAAGGGTGACTATGGTCTCTTGCTTGCCCCTTGCAATTGTTGCGGCGGGTTTCTCCACGTGAACGTCACCCGCCATGGGTACATCACGCTCGATTGCGAGAATTTCGGGAGTGTAAATAAGGCCCCGTGCGAGCACGCGAGGTATATCGGCAAGCACCCCTCGGATTGGACGTGGAAATGCATGTGCTCGAAAAAAAACCTGGATCGTGCTTGTCCAAACAGAAAAAAAGATGCTATTGTCGCGCGGAAAAAAATCCAGGATCGTATCGAAACCGTGATTTACATGACCGCAATGAGCCGACATTTCACGTGCTTGGACTTGCGAGAAAGCGATTACGTCGATTTCGAGCCCGCGGTCATGGACGCGGTGAACATGACCTTCACGATCGATGGCAAGGGTGACCAGCGCCCGTATATCGTGTTCGTCCGGCGATATTATCGGCACGGCGACAACATTTCATCGCGGTTCTTTTTTTTCAAGAAAGGCATTATCATTAACGGGATCAAAATACTGTTATCCTTGATGAGCAAGCTAGCAAGAATATTCAAGAAGCTAGACTGGATAACGAACCGGTATGAAATACTCTGAAATGAGAAGATATCATGGAAGCAATAACGCATTTCTTCAGCGGCATCTTCATCATGGCATTGCTGCAATATTTCATCAAGGAAACCTGGATCGTGTACGTGCTCTTGTTTCCGTTGTGCATTGCGGCGCATTTCTTCATCGATGCCATTGTTGTCATCACGTTTCACACGCCAACACCGCGCCCGAAGGACAAAATATGGGTCGCGTGGCACGTGATTATAATCGCAGGCTCGATCATCGTGGCCATCGTGTTCATCTGGGTGAAACCGTTCTTGTGGGCATTGGTCGCGGCAAACATCCCGGATCTCTATGACTGGGTGGGCCTGCGTTTATGGTGTTCCGTGAAAAAGATACAGATATCCGACAATCCAGACCTTCTGCCACGTTATTTCATGCATTACTGGATTGGCAGGTTGCGCGCTCGTTGTTTTTCATGGTTACCCGATTGGCGCGAGCAGCACAAGGGCATAATTACCGAGGTCATCATTTGGGCTGGTTGCATCATCATCGCCGTTTTTCTTCTCTGATCGCTTCGCGCTTGCGGGTTCAAGGTAATCATAAATACTTCCCGGAACGAGATCTATTTCCAGTATGCGCGGGATTCAAGCGTCCCTGAAATCGCGAAAGATGGTAGCCACATCCGAGCGACGCCTTGGCTCCGAAATCATCTTTCTGTTACCCATCATCGTTGTCGTTGGCGTGCTTGGCCGTCTTGCAGGGACGAGCGTGGTTTACACAATCATCTTGACCATCATATTCACGATAAACATCATCGTCCGGTTCTTGCTCGTTAACGAGAAATATGATTGGATATTCTTTGTTTTAGGTATTATCGCAGGTGGAGGAAATGATCTAGCATCCCAAGTTAACGGCATCTATCGTTACACGTCATTGACCTTGTTGCCGTTTTTACAAGGACTTATGCCCGTGTGGATGATCGTGTTTTGGGGCCAGGTGTTTCTATTGTTCCGCAAGGTCTTCCACGTCGCGTGGTTCAAGGGAAAGGGATTCGCCAAGGATGGCCGGTTCTTTCGAGGTTGGCTCTCGACGAGGTTGCTCGCGGACATCATCGTACTCGTCGTCTTGCGCATCATTATTTACCGGACCTTCATGGACCCCCTCATACCAGCAGCCATCTACGGCGGCATCATCGTCGCCCGCCTCTTGTTATTCCGCCCGCGCAAAAACGAATTGCTCATCATGGCCATCTTGCCCTACGCGTTCATGTTCGAGGGCCTCATGGTCACGTTCGGCTTGTATGTGTATTACAACCCCGTGTTCATGGGCCTGCCGGCGTGGTTGCTCTTGTGGTGGGCATTTTTAGTTCCTCTCTTGCTCAAGCAAGTGTTTGACATGATAGAATATGTGATCGCCAAGAAAGCTGCGGAGGCAACGGTTGCATGACTGGTGACAAAGTACGTTCGTTGCTGTTCCCCCAGTTCAAGCTCTACACGCCGAAACCGGGCCAACCCGATTGGGCAACATTGCAAGAGGAATCGGCTCGCCTCGCCATCCAGATCTTGAAGACGCAAGTTCCGTATTCATTTCTGCCCCGGATCCACCGCATGATGCGACGATTGCTTGCGATCGAAAAGACATTTATGCATTTTTTCAAGAACAAGATCAAGATGGCGAGAACTGATCATGATTTCATCCCGCTCTTTTATATCTGGACGATGACCAATGCCTGCAACTTCACGTGCAGCTTTTGCAGCAACCATCGGGGCGGCAAGTACCCGCTGCTGTTCCAGCAAGGCGAGACCCGTAACCTGTCTACAGACCAAGGAAAACGGCTCTTGCAGATCATGAAAGCCGCGTCGGGCATCTATTTTTGCGGTGGCGAGCCGACCATGCGGGAGGACCTCCCCGAATTGCTAGACCGATCGAGCAAGCTTGACATCGCCATGTTCAACATGATCAACACGAACGGCAGCCTCATCGGCGACTTGCTTGTGAAACCCCGATATCGCAAGTTCCTGTCGCAGATGGACGTGATCATCGTGTCCTTGGATGCGATGACGATCCCGAAACTTGCCGAGATCTGCAACACGACCGAGAACGTAGCATGGAAGGTCTTGCGCAATATCCTCGCGCTGCGCGTATTGCGAAACTATTTTCCCTTCAAGCTCGCCATCAACATCGTCATCGGGCAAGGGAATTATCAAGACGCATCTGACATTCTTGACTTTTGCAACGACCTGGGCGTAACGTTTTCCCCGGTCGCGGAGAATATCGTCGATCGTCCAGATCGCGAGCTGTTGGCACACCCTGGCTATCAAGAACTCGTGAAAAAAATCATTACACGAGCGGATCAAGGCTATCCCATGATTGCATCGAGTTTCATGCTCGACCGGCTCTTGAATGCCCGGTTCACGAGCTGTTTTCCTCGCGTGTTCGACCACGTCGACCACGATGGCAAGTTGTTCTGGCCATGCAAGACGTATCCGCAGGCGATCAAGGTTGACGTGCTGAAGCATCATGATATCAAGGGGGTCCATGCTGAAGCGGAGAAGTCGATAAATCCAACCTTCTTTCACGGCAAGGGTCCGGGCAAATGCAACGGTGAATGCGCGTGGATGCAAGATTGCGTGACCGACTTTTATGCCACGGGTCTCATTCACGGGCTCATCGATGGCAAGGTATTCAAGGAAATAAGGGGCTTGTTACGATAACGAATACCTTGGTCCGTTCTAAATAACAAATGATAAGAGATTTGTATAGGGATGTTAAAGAAAGGGATCACGGCGACGTGTACACGTCTGATTACATTCTTGATGAAACCTTGACACTTGCACTAGCTCGATCTTGCAGGATCGAAATCATTCGCGATCTCGAGGCATTTATTCGCCGATCGAGCTGGATCAAGTTTATCATGACTTCGGAAGCTGAGATCGATGTCACGTGAAAATTCTTTATCAAGTATTTCGATAAGGCATTATCATTCACCGATTGCGTGATTCTTGCGCAAGCAAGAGAACGTGCCATCACGAAATTATGCACGTTCGATTCGCATTTCAACGGAATCATCGAAACATTGCCGTGATGGTTGATTAATTTAAAGGAAAGGAAGGAAATTACTTTCCATCTGGTACTTTGCATTGAAGCCAGGCAGGGCACGTGACGAGATGATCATTCACGAGACCCGCGCCTTGCATGTACGCGTAGATGATGGTCGATCCGACGAACTTAAACCCGCGTCTCTTGAGCTCCTTGCTCACGTGATCGGACAAGATCGTCGTGGCGGGAATCGAACCCAGGTCGGCCCACTCGTTCTGGATGGGCTTGTCGTCGACGAATGCCCAGATATAATTGTCGAACGTCCCGAAATCGTCCCTGATCTGCGCGAACGCCCTGGCGTTGGCGATCGTGGCGGTGATCTTGAGCTTATTTCGCACGATGCCGGGATTTGCCAGCAATGCCGTCACCTTGGCATCGTCATAATCCTTCACGAGCTCCCAATCAAAGCCGTCAAACGCGGCACGGTATTGCTCCCGTTTCTGCAAGATCGTGTTCCAACTCAATCCGGCCTGCGCGCTATCAAGCACCAGGTACTCGAAATGGCGCCTGTCGTCGTGCAGCGGTCGTCCCCACTCTGTATCATGATAGGCACGCATCGTGTCGTTAGTTTCGGCCCACGGGCATCGAACCAATTGAGACATAGCCATGTGTAGGAATGACGCGAGGAAAAAGAAAGCGATCCGCGCTCGATCCGATCAAGACGTTCCCGATATCCTCAAAAGGCGATAGCCCGATCTGAACCGTGAGATCGCAAGATACGATTAATCAACATGAAGTGACAAGACATGGAAGATATTGAACAACGATTAGAAGCCATGGAAGAAAGATTAAGCAAGATCGAAGAGATGGTAGCAGAACAAGGGAAACGAATATCCAAGCTTGCCGATAGTGCGCTGATCGATAATCCTGAAACGACTCCCGATAGCGAAGATGATGGCTGAGATTGTTCGTTTCGTGTATTTAAAAATTTGTCGTTAAATGAATCGATATTTTTTTATTCACTCGGGAACCCAAATGGTGCGAATTGGTGGGGCGAAAGATTTAGTTGTGTTGCGGTTGATCGATGATTAAATGTCCGCTATACGATGCAAGCACGCCATCGTGATCCTCATCGACGACGCGAGCGGCGAAAAATTGCTTTCTTTCTTGAATCAAGGCTTGTTACCCAATTTGAAACAGCACGTTCTAGACCGAGGATCATTTTGCCAGCATTCCATTTGCCAATTTCCATCGTCTTCATCGAACGGTCACACAACACTTGCCACAGGAAACTTCGCTTCTCGATCAGGCGTCGTGAATGCGCTGTGGTGGGACGCGACCACGGGCAAAACGCCGGTACCGTACAAGGTCGATGCCATCAACGTGTCGACCTTGTCGATCTGGGACAAGATCGTGACGTGCAAGACGATGTTCGAGTACCTTCCACCTCGTGAATCGGCTTCGTTTCACATGATCAAGCGAGGTGCGGGATACCGGTTCTTCGAGCTCCGCCACTTGCTCAAGTATCTCGGGCTGTTTCTCAAGCTCAAGATAAAAGGCGTGGCCAACGTGACGAGCGAGGGCGACGTGCTCGGGATGTTAACCCTCGATGTGTTGAAAGGTTTCGTGCGAGGGTTCGGGAAAAAGGGAAAGGTCCCCCGACTCATGTTCGTGATGATCGTCTCTACGGATGACATGGCGCACAAACACGGCTTCGACTCCGAGGAATACATGACCGCGCTCAAGCAAGTCGATACCATCGTGGGCATGATCGTCAATGGCTTCGAGGAAAACGGGCATCACGTGCCCGGGCTCAAGGACGTCGGGGAATATGATCAAGCGGCCATCGCCCTCGTCGCGGATCATGCGTCGATACCCTTCGATCACGACAAGTTAGTCGACATCGTCAAGCAGCTCCGGACCGATTTTCCTTGGCACTGTTACTCAGCCCCTGTCCTGGTAAAAGGCGAGAAGCATGATGACTGGGATGCCTTGACATTTCAAGCCGATGAGGGCGCCCACTTGTATCTCCGGGGCGACGACGGGCGCGCTCTCAGGCACATTTCCGCCCTGCAATTGCAAGATTTTCCGGTGCATGGCACGTCGATCAATTTCAAGGAATATTTTTTCTCGCGCGAGGCCTTTGCACGGCTATACCACGAGATCGATCCGGACACGATTCTTGTGCACGACCGGGTCGGCATCGGGTGCATGTCCCGCCAGGGTGGGAAGGGTGACGAGCGTTCTTACAAGTACGAGGTCCTGGAAGGCGATGACCCGCTGGCCTACACGACCGATGCACCCGATCTCGTCGATGGACAATATCATTCCCATCTCGACTGGCTCCGCGGGACATGCCAGGCGACCTATCCAAACGTTCCCGAGCACATGTTTGGGTTTTTTGATTGCGGGTTCGCGCCGACGCTCGTTGCAATCGTCAAGCCTGGATGGGTTTGCCATCACCCCGAGGATCCTCAAGACCAAACGGCGACGTTCGTGAACATGCACGGCAGTGAATTGCGATACGAGGTCTCGACACCGCTGGTCATTGGCGGCGCGGGCGTGAAGCGAGGCATGGAACTGGACGTGTGCCAGAACGTGGACATGCTTCCGACCATCCTGAAATTGCTCGGAATTTCGTTCAACCCTGGCGATTTTCACGGGCGCCCGTTAGACGAGCTTCTTGACATGGCCTAAGGGCATTTCTTGGTCGGTCGTCCGGCCATCATGATTCAAAGGGCATGAATATTTTTCACTCGAGTGAATGACTTGTCGATTCCAAGGGATGTAAAACATGGCATCAACGGCAGAGTTCATCCAATTTGATCATATTTCGAAAATCTACAAGGGGAATTTCCTGGCGCTCGATGAAGTGTCATTTAGCATCAAGAAAGGCGAGATTTACGGGTATGTTGGCCCGAACGGCGCGGGAAAGACGACGACGATGAAGATCCTGGTCGGCCTCATCCGTGACTACAAGGGCGCCATCATCGTTGATGGCAATCCGATTGACTACGGGCAAACTGGCGTTCATCGGATGCTTGGGTATCTTCCCCAGGATGTCGGCTTTCAAGAATGGCGAACTGTCGAGCACGCGTTGAGGACCTTTGGCTTGCTCTCCGGCGTTGACAAGCACGCGCTGGACAAGCGCATCGATGACGTGCTGGCGCTGGTCACCCTGGAAGGCGTCCGGAAAAAGAAAATCATTTACTTGTCGGGCGGGATGCAGCAAAAATTACTGCTCGCCCAAGCTTTGCTTCATGATCCCGAATTGCTCGTGCTTGACGAGCCCATGACCGGCCTGGATCCAATGACCCGGTTTCACTTGAAATCCATCTTCAAGAAATTGGCAAGAGAGGAAGGAAAAACCATCTTTTTTTCAAGTCACATCCTTGGCGACGTTGAAGATGTCTGCGACACGCTTGCCATGATCGACCACGGCAAGATCGTGAAGATCGGTATCCCGAAGGACTTGCGAGAAGAATATCGGGTCCAAGACATCATCGAGATAACGTACGCTGAAGGAACAGCGGGGTTGAACGATGTCGAGTCCGTGGAATTCGTTGAAAAAACATCGATGACGGAGGATGGCCGGCAATTGATTTATTTCAAGAAAGGGGTTCAAGACATTGACACGTCCATCCAAAAAGTCCTTGCAACCTTGGTAGAACAAGGCTGCAAGGTCCGCAATTTCAACCTGGTCAAGCCAAGCTTGGAAGACGTGTACTTGCAGCTCGTCAGTGGTGATTCGAGCGATAGCGGGATGGCGAAACCACCAAAACGGAGGAAGGAAAAACGAGCCTGAAAATCTTGTTTCTCGACGAGTTGCGCGGCTATGCGAAGTCGAAGCTGATGATCATCCTCTTCATCGGCTTGCCCGTGTTGGCAGTGTTGATTAGCTTGTTAACAGGAAATTACCAGGATTTTCCCGAGACATACCTTAACACAGTCCTCGCCACGAGCTTTGCAGGAGCACTGGGATCGATCATGATCGGGACCTCGATAACGACAGAGCAAAATAAAAACGTCTATGATCTATACCTGATACGTCCCGTGTCCCGAACTAACATCATCCTCGCGAAATACATCGCGGTATATTGCTGCCTTGTTTTCGCAGTGTTCTTGGCCATCTTCGTTGGCTCGATCATCGATTATGCCCGTGGCACGCAGATCAACGAGGCCTTTGCAAAATTGACCCATGACGCCATCGTCACCGTGTTTTTCGCGGTCGCCATCACTTGTTCATTCGGGACGCTGTTCGGCATCGTCATGAAATCGGTGGCCGCTTCCGCGCTCTTGTCCTTGTACGTGGGGAATCAAACAAGCGCAGTGCTCACGCTTCTCATCCCAATTATCACGAATTTAATGGCGCAAAAGAGAACGTTACCTTTCGACCCGCTTTCCCTCACGATGGTGATAGGGGCAGCAGTCGCGATTGCGATCTTGATCGTGGCTCTCGTGGTGTTCAACAAGAAGCAATTTTAGAAAACTCACGATTGTATGCCAAAGAACTTTTTTGCATTTTCTAACGTGATTCCTGCAACCGTCGCTTGATCTAGCCCCCTCGCCTGAGCGATGACCGCGATCGCGTATCTTGCATTCGAAGGCATGTTGATCGGCTCCATCGATCGTGGATGCTGGAACGGGGCGTCGGTCTCGGTCATAAGCCGTTCCACGGGCAACGTCATCGAAACCTTGTACCACCGGTCAAAACCAAACGCAGAGCTTGGCACGGAAAACCAGAACCCGCGCGCCGCGAGCTCGTCATTCAAGCTTGCCGGCCCGGAATAGCAATGGAACAAGACACGTGAAGGCTCGATGCCGTGCGTTTCGACCAACGTCAAGATTTGGCGCGCCGCAGCATCCGGCTCATTGAAGGGATGGCCGGCATCGTTGGGATCCTTGTCGTTTGGCCCCGCATTCCGAACGTGAAAGACGATCGGTTTACCTTTATCCACGACGATGGATAGAATCCGATCCAACTCGTTGATCTGTCGCTCTCTCTGCTTTGATGTCTTGGCATGGTGAAAATCAAGGCCGATCTCGCCAAATGCAACGAGCCGAGAAAAATCAGCATGCTCGTTCATGATGCTCAACCATTCTTCGAACTGCGACTCAAACACTTGCTTTTTCGTGTACGTCACGGCTTGAGGACCCATGCCACACGTGAAATAGACTTCCTCGTGGTTCTTGACGAACTCGAGACATGATCTCGTCGTATTCAAGTCGATCGAGCTCGAGATGAAAAACAAGCCCCCTCGTTCCTTTAGCTCCTCGATTTGCATTTCAGGTGGCGGGAGTGACGACATTCCCTTGTCGCTTGAAATAGTACCTTCCGTCCACGGCACGTGGCAATGCACGTCGCAAAAAGAGAGCCCAGGCTCGGGTTCGGGTATGTTCAATGACTTGCCCATGGTGGATAGAAACCTCGGTTACCCATATCATTTACAGAGCATTCGATATGCCACGAGCAAGTAGACCTTGCATATCTTGACAAGTTGATCGATCCACACGAATTCGTTTTCCTCGTGAGCGTGGCCACCCGTCGGCCCGAGAAGCACCACGTCGTTGATCCTCGCCATTCGAAATGAAACGGCATCGGAGCCACCGGGCGCAAAGAAATGAATGGCCTTGACATGGTAAATATCTTCAAAGGTTTGTTTCAGCAATTGCATGAATGGATGTCGCATGTCCTCGAACGTGCCAAGGGTTGTTGAAATGACCGACAAGGCAACATCAACCGGTCGCTTCTGTAGTTTCTTGTTTTGAAGTTGTAAATTCGAGCAGCCTTCGGGTAACTCGATATGAAAGCCCATTTCCGTGCAATACCAGGCTATGCTGTCCAGGATATGCTGCAGAGTTATACCAGGCAAGACGCGGATATCAATTTCAAGATCGCACGTGTCTGGTATGACGTTTATCTTCGTACCAGCGTGAATTTGGCTGAAACTGATGGTCGACTTGAAGAAATTACCAACGCCGAGACCATCTTCATTGTATGGGTCTGGAGCCGCATCGGATGCTTTTGTCATCGCGAGCATATTTTTCAACGAGATGCGGCTTAAGAGGCCCTTGAGCATGGCGAGCACGCCCATCGGCGCCTTCGCCTTCGGCAATTCAATGAGATTGGCGTGCGATATAAATCTCGCCGCCTTGTTGATCGCGTTTGATCGGGGGCGCGGCATGCTCCCGTGACCCGATGCACCGAAAAATTTCAAACGTAACCAAGCATGCCCCTTCTCCCCGATGATAATGGCGGGTGAATCCAACGGCGGTTGGCCCGTTGGTTCGCCAATGATCGTAGGAGCGTCGATGGCATCCTTGTACTTTGTTGCCATGAATTGAGAACCATAATCCCCATTGATCTCCTCATCGGGGAAAAAAACCATTTGCAATCGTCCATACATTTGGATGCCGGATTCCACGAGCAACTTGAATGCTGACATCAAGCATGCGAGCCCGCTCTTCATATCCGAAGCACCCCTGCCAAAAATCTTTCCGTCCTTTATGACAGGATCAAACGGGTCAGATGACCATTTTTCTCTCGTGAACGGCACCACGTCAACGTGGCCACAAAATTGGAGATCCTTGCCATTTTCCTTTGTTCCAAACGCCGCGATCATGCTCGGCCATTCTTGAAGACTGCCTTCAGGTGCATACGGGTGCTGACATTGATAATAGTCGCAATTTGCGCCAAATCCTTTCATAAATTCTTCGATAAACGAGAACACTTGCGATTGATCAACAAAGGTTTCATTGTCATAAATCCGAGAATCGATGGAAATGAGACTCTTTACCAGGTCAATTAAATCTTTTTGATGATCGTCGACCAGGGCGCAGAGCGTCATCTCCTCGTCGGATAAAATTTTGGCCGGGATCGTTTTTTCTGGCACGATGGTTTTCACGTGATAAGATCAATTTATAATCGGCTTTAACATAGATAATTCAATCTACTGGTGATAATAATGTCTGAATCCAACTCGTTTCGATTTTCTGATTTCTCGAGGATGCTTGCGATCTCGATCATCCCCGTGATACTTGCAGGAATCGTTATGATCCTGGCGGGGCTTATTTTCTTTGCCATTCCAAATGTGTGTTTCGATGCAGCAAATCCATCGATCTTATATATCGGATTTTACATCGCCATAATTTTACTGATTGTCGGTATCTTGTTTTGTTTCTTCGCGTCGCGCCCTGCTCTTGCATTCGCGAAGCGCGTAAACGTCATTGCACTTGATTGGAAGATGCTGCTGCGTGCATCACCGCCCCAAGCAAGCGAGCAAGGAGAGAAAAAAGCGGGGGGATTTATTCGTCCGCCGCTTGTCAAGAAAGAAGCTGCCGAGGCAACGATGGTTGTGGCCCAAAAACCAGCGCCCCGTCCGGCACCTGTAGCAACTACGGCGCCAGCAGCTCATCTCGTCGCCGCCCAGCAACCCGAGGAGATATCAATGCCAGCGTCATCCGGCAAACCGGCCGATATGGGCGAGGTGGAAAGTGCCGTGAATACTCTCGTTGAAAAATATAACAATCCTGATGTCCGCACCAAGTTTGACGGTTGGCAAAACACGCTCGTGTTATCGTTTCCAGACATCGACAGGTCTTACATGTTAAAGATCAACGGCTCGGAAAGCATCGAGGTATCGCAAGGCATGGACGAAACCGCCGCCATCCAAGTGACCATGGCATCTGACATGTTCGTCAAGCTGTTAACGAAGCAAATAAACGCGATCAAAGCATATTCCAGCGGGGCCCTCAAAGTGAAGGGCGAGATGAAAAACTTGCTGAAGCTCCGGAAGCTCATGTTTTGAACACGTGAAGGTGAAGAATACACGAAAGCATTTGTCACGTCGGAGTTTTCGCAAGAAGCCATTGACAAGCTCAAGGCCGTGCTCAATGACGACGTGGTTTACGAGAGCTGGCGGGATACCAGGAATTTATACTTCAATGACGAGGATATCATCAACCGGTTAAAAGAGATTGGCGCGGAAATCCTCATTTGCGAGGGTGACAATGTCAAGAAGAATGTAATAGAGCAATCCGACTTGAAGATCATCGGATCGACCCGGGATGATCCCAACAACGTTGATGTCGAGACGGCGACAGCCAAGGGCATCCCCGTCATCTTTGCACCCAAGCGCAATACGATATCGGTCGCCGAGCTCACCGTGGCGCTGATGCTAGCGCTGGCAAGGAAAATTCACGTGGTTGATCGCACGGTTCATTCAAGCGAGTATCATGTCGAGGAATTCGCCGATTATGTTGGATATTATAACATGTTCAAGGGTTTCGAATTAAACGGAAAGACCGTCGGTATCATTGGTCTTGGCACCATCGGGTTCGAGGTTGCCAAGCGACTGGTGCCCTTTAACGTGAAATTTCTCGTGTTCGATCCCTACGTGATGCAGGATAGGCTCAAGGCGATCAACGGGATTTCCGTCCCCCTCGATGATCTCATGACAAAGGCCGACATCATCACGATCCATTGCCCGCCAACCGACGAGACTGATGGTATCGTCGGCGCCAAGCAAATCGCCCTCATGAAGGAAAGCGCGATCCTCATCAACCTTGCCCGTGCATCTGTCACTGATGAGGACGCGTTGTTTCAAGCATTGAAAGACAAGCGCATTGCTGGTGCTGGTATTGACGTGTTCACTAATGAACCTGTCGACCAGGAAAACCAATTCCTCTCGCTCGATAACGTGCTCGTGACGCCTCACCTTGGTGGTGACACGGTCGATACGAATAATCGACACGCCATGATGATGGTCGACGCTGTCGAGAAAATTCTCAAGCATGAGATCCCGGCTAACTTGATGAATCCCGAGGTGCTCGGGGGACAGCCTCGATCGATGGCCAAGCCATCGGCGCCGCCAAAAGATGAGAAAGCAAGAATCCTGGACCAGCGGAAGCAGATCATCGACGTGTGCGTGAAGCTAATGCAAACTGGTTACGTGGTAGCAACGGCAGGCAACGTGTCGATGCGTGTCAGAACCATCGATGGCTCGGAACGATACTTGGTAACCCCGAGCACGAAGGATTATTACAGCCTGGATCCTGACGACATCGTGCTCGTCGATGGCAACGGGTTGGTGATCGAAGGCGGAAGGAACCCAAGTTCCGAGCGCAAGCTTCACATCAAGATTTACCAGGCGCGGCCCGATATCAACGTCGTCATCCACACGCATGCCCCGTTCTCGACCGTGCTGTCGATCGCGAGAATTCCCATCGGTCCTGTCGTCGACGAGATCATCCCATTCATCGGTGGCTGCGAGGTGTCCGAGTATGGCGAAGCCGGATCCGATGAGCTTGCCGAGAATTGCGTGAAAGCCCTCGGAAACAATTATGCGGCATTTATCGCGAATCATGGCAATGTTTGTTGCGGCGCTAACATGGAGCAAGCATGGCGCAATTGCCAGCTGGTGGAAAATGCAGCAAAAATCCAGTACCACGCTTCATTGCTCGGAACGATGTATGGCATTCCACAAGAAGCCGAGGATAACGAGAAGGATATCTTTTCCGTTCTGCAAAGCACGAGTAAAGACGACGATTAACCATTGCACGATTCGTTTTCATAAATTCTTTATTTTTTCCCGCATTTCATTCCACCGCTCGTAATTTCTATGCATAGCGGTAATCCTTTCTTGTCGAGGATGAATATCGTTCGTCCCGTTTCGTGATGCTATCCGATCAATGAGATCGCTCGTGGTCGTGATATCACCTGCCGCGACAGAACAGCATAATAATAGTCCTGAGATTGTTGCCTCTTTTTCGACGGTTGTTCTGACATTGATATTAGCAAGATCGGCAAAACGCTGGCAAAACGTGGCATTTCGCGTCACGCCACCAAGCAAGTAGCAATCACGCATTAGAGAACCAGTTAAGCTTTGCAAGAATTGCAAGTTCTTGAACGCGGCAAATTGAATGTTTTCAAACATTGCTACGATGAATTGTTTCCGGGAGATTGGCGTTTCATCGACGGTTCCTGGTGTTGGAAAGATGAAGATTCCTGGTACGATGGTAGTTTGCGCTGCTGCCAAGTAATCGGGTCCAAGGAATGCAAGCACATGTTGCAGGTCCATTGACGTTGATGCTTCCTCGGCATCGATCGCGGCGTATTCCGCGTCGAGCCGCGCATAGAAGTCGTTTCTAAATTGGCCGTCATCGTCATAAAGTAACCCTGCCAACCATGCCACGATCTGTCCCGTAATTGAGGAGTTTGCCTCGATCACGTACGAATCGATGACATGTTTCAAATTAATCATAGTCGTCCATGTATGCTCTTGCGTATCGAGGAACATGTCATGCTTGATCATTTGGACAGGCATGGTACTTCCAACGACAATTCCCGCGTCGAGCTCGTTCACGCACCCTGCTCCGATCAAGGCGGCTTGGGTATCGGGGATACCAGAAACTATTTCCACGTTCCTGGAAAGACCCATACTTTCACAAACTTCAGATGACACGTCACCGACGATCTCCCCTGATTGTATGACAGGGGGAAAAAAATCATCCGGTAAATCCAACACATTCGCCCACTCATAATTCCAGTCCTTTTTTGCGATGTCATAAAAACCTGATTCCGCAGCGCTGGCGATGTTCGCATGCTCTTCCGCGCCGAGTTTCGAAAGAATCCAGCTATCCATGGGCAAATACTTGGTAATGCGCGCGGCATTGATTGGCTCGTTTTCACGAAACCACGCATATCTCGCCGGAGGATACATGAGTCCCGGGAAATGGCCCGTGATTTGAGAAAATGATTTTCCTACCAAGGCTTCGAACTTCGGTATTATGATGTCTGCTGTATTGATACCACGTATGTCGAAACTTGAACCAACATAGATCGGGTTATTATACTTGTCCACGAAAACGCACGATGGCCGTATTGAGGAGCACGTGACATACTTGACCTGTTCAGGGTCAATTCCAGAGCTCGCGAAAGTCTGCTTTGTCAAGGCAAGGATATTGTTCCAAAACATGCTCTCATCGTATGAGCGGCAAAAACCATCTTCAGAAATCGTGACAGCAGGCCGAAATGATTCCAATGCTACGATCTCATCGTTGTCATTGCCAATCGCGCATTTCGCGTTTTTACTACCGATGTCGAAGACCAGCCGATATGCCATGAATTCTAGTGGCGGGTGAAGAGAAAAAAAGAAATTGGTTATTCGAATGAAGGTACGGCTGCACCCAAAGCGCTTGCCAGATCAGGGATGCAAAATCCGAGATCAAGGCGCTGGAGGATTTCCAGGGTTGGTACGCCCGTTTCATCGAGACCTAATGCCTTGAAATAGTCTTTGATGGATTTTTGCGGGTGAAGCGTCACGTTGGCTAGTAACCCCTTAGTCAGCGGGGGAATACCAACTGCCCGTTTCGGGATATCGAATCGGATCGCGTGCTCGCGGGCATTGAACATGTGGCGCAGCACTTGAATGCGATGGCCTATTGTGAACAGGTCGCCAGTAGTCAAGTTCCATCCCGTGATGGCTCGGAAGAGTTCGAACATGGGATACCGCTCGAAACCCAGCGCGAATTCGCACAAGCCAATTGCGTTGCATGTTTGCATAAACGTGGCAAAGCGAGCGTGCTCGGCACCATTAACGAGATGGCGCTTGTCGAGCTTGAACCTGACTCCCGTCACGAAGTCATTTAGCGGGTTCATGGCCTGGAATTGCAGCGATGCTGCTGTGTGTCGTCCTGGTGTTGGGTCGGCGATGTAGGTAGTCGTGAGACCCGGAAATTTCCGGGGGTCGTGCATAGGAATTTCTTGCCCGTTGATGGCCATGACAAATTCTTCGCTGTTCTTGCCTATTATCCCGGATGCTTCGGTCACGCCCTTGGCCAGCACGTCACCAATGCCTTCACGCTGCACGATCAAGCGCAGTAGTGGCAAGATGCAACTTGGATCGTTCCAAGCAGGTATAAAACCGTCTGGGTATTCATCACACGTGAAATCAGCTTGTTTCAAGATTCCTTTCTCACAACACTCGATCACGAAGGCTACGACGACACCGGCGGATATGACATCGACGCCGGCATGATGAAGATAGTTGTTGACCTCGATCACCTTCAAAATGTCACCATTCAACAAGAGCGGGCCGAACGCTGCAAGGCTCTCGTATTCCGGGCGCTGGCAGCGATCAAGGTTTAATTCCGGCACCTTCATGACGTGGCCGCATTGCATCGGGCAACCAAAGCATCCTTGGTGCCCCGTGATCCACCCCTTGTCATCGAAATGTTGATAAACGAAATCTTGCGCAATATTCATCGGAAAATCAGCATAGGTTCCTTTAAAGTTCTTCACGGGGGTGTCTCCTACTGCAACTTGCACGCTCAGGGCGGCTGCTGTTCCCCCGTTCTTGGAGACACGGCAAGCGATCGCGTGTGACTGTGCCATTTTGATCTTGAACACGCGGGTCAAGCTCCCCATTTTCGGGGCGATACCCGTGACGAGCTTGGCGCTAAAATTGGCGCTGTTTTTATTTATTCGCTGGTTGTATTCCTTCACGATCTTGACTAGTGCTTTTTGATCTGCATATTCGAGCTTTCTAGATCCATCCAAACAAATGGCCTTCAATTTCTTGGCACCCATGACCGCGCCCTTGCCACCTCTACCAGCGGCGCGGAACCCATTGATGATGGCTGCGTAATTCAACAAATTCTCGCCCCCAGGCCCGATTTCACATGAATGCACCGATGCTCCGTGCACTTGTTTCAACCAGTTTTCGGTCTCGATGGTATCACGTCCCCACACTTGAGTGGCATCGAGGATTTCATTGTTTTTTCCATCGACATGGAGATATACCGGCGAGTCGCTCGATCCCTTGATAAAAATCGCATCATAGCCGGTTTTCTTTATGGCCATGCCGAGTGAACCGCCGATGCTTGAATCATCCCAACCGCCCGTTCTAGGACTTTTGCAACACACGAAACATTTTCCCGTGATAGGTGCTAGCGAGCCTGTAAACAAGCCAGGGCAAAAACCAAGCACGTTATCGGGCCCAAGCGGATCGACGCCGTGGTGAATGTTTTTGTACAAATAATACACGCCAAGCCCGTATCCACCGAGCCAGGTTTTATACACCTCCTCGGGAGGTTGCTCTTCGATGAAGCTCCTGGAAGTGAGATTGATCCATAGAATCTTTCCATTATAGCCAATCAAGAGTATCACATTTTGTTTTCAAGCTCGATGATGACCTAATTGGCGGTTGAAAGAAAAAAACTTGCATGGTCAACTTGCGAATCATTTTTCAAGAAACGGGGCGCCACGTAATTCCCAGCTCGGTTGCTTGCTTCCGGACGCGGTCGATTTCCTCGAAAGTCGGGCGACGGGCAATGTCCTTGTATTTCTCGCGAGCCCGCAATACGAGATGCTCGGGACGGTATTGTCCCATGATATTCACCATCGCGGCCGGTAGTTCCTTGGCAATCCATTCCATCGCTGGTACGGAACAGCATTCGACGTGTCCTGGCATCACTAGATGACGAATGACGAGCGATGCCAACCCGTTCACGACCATCTCGTCGTGCACGTGCTTGAGATTGCGCGTGAGCACGCTCCAATAGTCTTCGATGTCAGAAAGTTGAGCACAGTCATCATTGCCATACTTCAAGTCAGGAAGCCAGATGTCCATCACGTCCAGCAAGAGATTGACGGCGGCAATTGTGTTGTAGAAATTGCTGTTCCACAATTGCGCGACGGGCACTTCCTGATAGTTCAATGATTCAAGAATCGCGTGCAAGTTAGGCGTTGGATCGCCGCCGACATAGTTGATGTTTTTCGCGCCTTCGCTGGCAAGGCCGTCGGCAATCTTCGCGATGGTTTTTGCAGGCGCCGGATTGCCATTCAAAGGATCCGTGGAAATGTCCCAATTCTGGCAAAACACGCACTTAAAATTGCATCCCGCGAAAAAGATGGCACCGCTCGGGACGATGGGATGTTCCTCGCCCCAATGAAGGAACGCCGAGCACACGCGTGGTTCGATACCCACGTTGCACGTTCCGTGAATGCCTGCCTCCCGATCAACATTGCAGTGCCGCTCGCAGAAAGAACACGAGGAAAGCATTGTATGGGCGAGCTTGACTTTTAGATCAATGAAATTTGGCCTAACATCAACCAGGTCATTGCATTGCGAAGCTCGTAACTCCATGAAAGACTCGTGCAAATCATCGTGAAGGCGCCACGCATCTTCCAGGTTCATGGTATCGAGTCCGGATACCGTTTCCCCGGCGCTTATTGACCTGGCAATGATGAAATTCTTGACATGCTCGCTAGCCTGGATATTATTCAAGAGAGTCACGTGGGATGACATACTATCATTCATGGAATTCTCGACCACATTTATAATATCTTTCCGATTCTTTTTTCTACATGGTCTTGTCTAAAGTATCTTGACTACCATTAAGATGATATTTTCATGAGCGACATCAAAGTTCGTTCAAGCACGACGGCAAAAGACAACTTGCACACCGGAACGACAACCGTCGGGATTGTCGTGCAAGATGCCGTTATCCTTGGAGCAGATCATCGTGCTACCGAAGGGTTCTTCGTGGCGAGTAAAACGGCACAGAAAATTCACCAGGTTAACAAGAACATCGCCATGACAATCGCAGGGTCAGTTGCGGACGCCCAATATCTCGTTGATCTCATGGCCGCGGAAGCCAAGTTATACGAGCTTGAGCATTCACGACCGCCATACGTGAATACGATTGTCAAGATTCTCGCAAACGAGCTCTTCAGAATGAGACGTTCACTACCCTATGAGGTGCAGCACATCGTTGGTGGTGTTGACGCTGAAGGCCCCAAACTGTATGATGTCGGCGGCGATGGCTCCATCATTAAAGAGACCTTCACGTCAACGGGTTCCGGATCGCTGTACGCGTATGGCGTGCTGGAAGATCGTTACAAGGACAGCATGAGTATCGAGGAAGGCGTGGAGCTGGTTAAGACCGCCGTCAGGGCTGCCATATCCCGTGACTTGTTCACGGGGAACGGGGTAAGCATCTTCGTCATTACGAAGGATGGCATCCAGCAGTTTTCCTTCCCCTCGAAGGATTAATTGCGGATAGTTTGTAAAGCACCGCTTGATAAGCCATCTTGATTTTTATGCTTGTTTCTACTCTTGCTAAAAGTACGGGCAGACTTTGATGTGAACCAAAAATGACCCAGCGGGTCGTAAGAGGAAAACAGCAAGCAGCATCTTGCCAAGAAGATCGTTGCCGTGATATTTGGACTCCATTAAATCATTTAAAGGGCACATGTTCCCCTAAAACTCAGTAATTTCTCAAAAAATTCATTACTTTTCCAAAAAAATCATTACTTTCCCAAAAACTCCTTCCCCTTTAGTAATGGAGACGTGGCAAAACGAAAGCTGGGTATATGAGGAGCGAGCCGTATGAATGGAAAGGTGCGTGTCCGATTCCGCTGAATAGGGGGGTAGAACACCCTCAGACTCTCGAACAACTTTCTTTAACGCCCGATCGTGAGATTCGAGTGTGGCTCAAGAGCAAACCGGTGTCTAACATGACCTCGGCAATTGCGAAGGGTTTTTAAGGCATCGTTAGTTTGTTTCGATTGTTTTACCTACTTTATTTTGCTGTTTTTTTATAGGTAAAAGACATATCAAATCGGCATTTGAATTTGATTAACATCACGATTCAAAAGATCTATTATTGAACGAAATTCGACATACTGACTCGAAACCACTCGCGTTTTCGCGAAACGCAAGATGAATTTCATGTTATGTCGCAAAAAAATAATGTATAATTGAAAATCTATAATAACTGTGGAATAAACATGTCTTCTGTCGATGTTTTGGAACATTATAAGCAGATTATCGCGAAATATATTCCGGATTTCGAAAGCGTGGAATTTGAAGGCCCAGAAATCGCGATTTATTCGCGGAACAGGAGTGATATCATCACCAATGGCGATGCGCTCAAGAATCTGGCAAAAGAAATCCGGAAACGTGTCGTGATACGGGCACATCCATCGATACGCGCGCCAACAGAGGATGCCATGGCATTCATTCAGAAAGAGGTTTCCCAGGAAGCAGAAATTTCTAAAATAACGTTCGATGCTAACCTGGGTGAGGTCATCATCGCTGCCAAGAAACCAGGCCTCGTGATTGGCAAAGGTGGCATGACATTGAAAAGCATCCGTGAAAAGACGCTCTGGCGTCCTAATGTCGTGCGGACACCCCCCATCGAATCCAAGACCGTGGATTCCGTGCGTGAATTGCTCAAGAAAGAAAAAGAAACCCAGAAAAAATACCTCCTCGCGATAGGCCACCGCATTCACCGGCCGTGCCTGTATAAAAACACAGAAGTGCGGCTCACGACGCTTGGCGGCTTCCGCGAGGTGGGGCGCACGTGTTTGCTCTTGCAAACGAAGGAATCGAATGTCATGATCGACTGTGGCGTAAGTCTCAGCTCACCAAATGACGAGTTTCCGCGATTTGACATATCGGAATTCGATCTCGAAAAACTGGATGCCGTTGTCGTCACGCACGCGCACATGGACCACTGCGGATTCATACCCTATCTCTTCAAATGGGGATTCCGAGGGCCTGTCTTCATGACGCAACCGACGCGCAACCTCGCCACGATGCTCCAGCTGGATTATGTTGACATCGCTGACAAGGAAGGACGCGACGCAATCTACACGAAAAAGGATATCAAGAAAGAGATCCTTTCCACGATTCCCCTGGAATATAACGAAGTGACCGACATCGCCCCCGATGTTAAGCTCACGTTTCACAACAGTGGACACATCCTCGGCTCAGCCATGGCACATCTCCACATTGGAGATGGTAATTACAATGTTGTCTACACGGGCGATTTCAAGTTCCAGCGAACGAAATTGCTCGAACCAGCCTCGTACAAGTTTCCGCGCCTGGAGACCATCATCATCGAGGCAACGTATGGTGGCCCGCATGACGTGATGCAGTCCCGCCACGAGAGCGAGCGCCACCTGGTCAATCTGATCACCGAAGTTGTAAACCGGAAGGGTAAAGTTCTCATTCCCGTGCTCGCGGTTGGCAGGGCGCAAGAGATCATGATCGTTCTCGAGGAATTGCTCGGGAAACGCATTCCAGACATACCGGTCTTCATTGACGGCATGATCTCAGAAGCTACTGCCATCCATACAACGCATCCCGAATATCTTTCCGAGGAATTGCGGGAAAAGATCTTCCATCAAGGCCATAATCCATTCTTGTGCGAGAGCTTTCACCAGGTAGACAGCCAGAATGCCAGGGACGACGTGGTTGATGGGGATCCGTGCATCATCATGGCAACGAGTGGCATGCTGCAAGGTGGTCCTGCCGTGCAATACCTGGAAAAACTCGGCGATGATCCGAACAATTGCTTGCTCTTCGTTTCGTACCAGGCAGAAAACACGCTTGGTCGGCGCATCCAGAAAGGCTGGAGAGAATTCACGGCCATAGACGAGAAGGGCAAGCGCCGGAACGTGCGCATCAACTTGCAGGTCGAGACGATCGAGGGCTTCTCCGGTCATAGTAGTCGGTCACAAATCATGGGTTATTTGCGAAAATTGCGCCCGAAACCGGATCGCGTGATCACGTGCCACGGTGAAGCCAACAAGTGCGTGAATCTTGCATCCACCGTGCACCAGCGCGTGAAATGCGAGACCCGCGCGCCCAAGAACATGGAATCGATTTACTTGAACTGAACTCGCCGCTAGATCACGAGTTCATTTTATCATCTAGTTTCTTATTTCATGGAAACATGATCCCGGTGAAGATCTCATGCTGCATCCACGGAAAAAGATTGCGACGCCGGAGAAAAAGGACTACGTCGTCACGCTCTCGCTGGAAAGCAAGGCAACGGTGGGGTCCGAGTTCTTCAACGATGAAATTCCCTCCACTTGCCATGATTGCCCGCTGTATCAGATCTGCATGAAGAATCTCGTGCCTGGTCGTCACTACATAATAAAGGAAGTCAATGATAACGTGCGGCACGAATGCCCGAAAAACCTGGTATCGGGGGAAATGGTCGTCGTGAAGGTGAAGGAAAGGCCACTCATCATCGCAAATCCCGCCGGTAAAGCATTTGAAGGCTTACGATTGACGTTTCACGGCCAAGCTTGCCCCGAAAAATCGTGCAAATATCACGTGGTTTGCGATCCACCGCAAGAACTCCTGGAAAACGGCACGCCTGTTAAATGTGTCAAGATCATCAAGAAAATCCGTGCAGATTGCAAGCTCGATCGTGACTTGAGTTTAATGCAAGTTTCACGCGAATAGAAAAAAAATGGAAATGAGGTTATTTTGAAATTCTGAAATTTCAAGATAGCTTTCGACTTTTTTTTATCCATATGCACACTGCTTGAATTATCCTCAATTTTTACCGAAAGGTTTATCTCTCGCAAAATAGTGGATTATATCAAGCAAAAGCATGAAGCGTGCACGATGATCGTCATTAAATATCGGGTAAAAAAGCCTATCGTTCAAATGCAGCTTGATGACTACTTGACACGTCGCGTTCCAGAAATATATGAAATGTGGATTCCAAAAGATTACCGGACGGCGAGAAAACACTTCAAGGCTTGGTTATCCATCCAAGGATATCATTACAAGAATAAAGCGACGGTCACGAAAAACCCGCTTAAAAAAAACACGCTGGATGCATTTTTGCCATCGATCAACCTGCCAATATTACCCAAGCCAGCATATTTACTTCGATTCAGGAGTATTCAACGATTCTTGAAAGAGGATCAGGTTGGTGATTCTATCACGAATCGAGAGTGGATCCTCATACACGCAATGCAAACATTCACTTGATTCTTTAACCATATCTTTAATTTGAACGATTTTTCGATGTTGGATTCATTTCAAAAAAAATTGGAGAATGATGGCGTCTCGTTCAAGCACATCGCCATTCATGACGTGATTGCATTTGAATTATTGCGATTACAGCTCGGCTTCCAGGATTACACAGGCCTCGAAAAGATTTACTGGTTTATTGGTGGGAATCCTCTTTATGCCATGTTGCGAGATAAACTATTCTTCCCTACCGCCGCGGATGTGAGTTATGTGATGACGCGCATTCCTTCGAAGATGCTTAAGGATTTTTACTATTCCCTTGTTGACGAGGCAATAGCACTGAAACTCATCGTTCCAAGGATCCTTGTTTGGGATACACAATTTGTTCATACCAACAGCAACGATACAAAAAGCAAGAAGAAGAAAACATACAGCGATGCTGATGCTGGCTACGGACGTCATGTGGGAAAAAAGCTGGGTGTCGGCTATTCTGTATCTAATTTATACGCGTATTGTGGCTCTTGGAATCGTGCGTTTCTTGTCCATTTCGAGGTATATCCTGCAAACAAGAATGATATCCCAATCTTTCGCGATACGCTTTCAAGGTTTCTGAAACGTCGTGTTGGCAAATGGCTTGTCATTCTTGGAGACACGGGTGCATATTCCCTGGATAACATGAACTTTTGCGTGGCACGCGGCATCCATCCGTTTATACGGGCTAAGAAGAACTTGAAATTACAACCAATTATAGAAATCCGAAAAGAATATTGGTTTAATTCAAATTATATACCACCAGAATGGACTAATGCTGATATGCGTGCTATATACACGAAGAGACCTGTAATTGAAGCACGTCAAGCCGCGAATGACACGTTTTACAACGCGAGACGAATGAACACGCGTGGAATCGAGAACATCGAACGCAATCGCACCATGATCGGCATCCTGGATTTGTTGCGAGCCATCACCGCCGTGAAGCTCGGTCGGCCAGACTTGATCTCGAAATTGACAGCCGTTTCCACGTCACGGGACGTTTTCTCTGATGATTCGTGGGTCGAGCGAGCCCAAACATCCGGTTATCAAGTGTTGATTCCATCTAGGGAAGATATTCGACGAAAAGAAATGGAGGATAAATGGCGTCACGACAGAGAAATGAGAAAAAAATTCCAGCTGACCCCGGTCAGCCGTCCCATTAAAAGCTTTTTTTGTCGTCGCCATGCCTTCCCATGAGCAACTTCCCGAAAATTACATGGCCCGCCTCGTGCGGTACCCGTAGAAAAAAATGGGAGGCTGGAGCTTCTTGACTTG
>Ga0209039_10000198_pt1 | contig 55797 bp, 47 predicted proteins | sample BogFormECP12_OM1_FD_188238 | JGI IMG/M metagenome (GOLD analysis project Ga0209039, IMG submission 188238) | Bog forest soil microbial communities from Calvert Island, British Columbia, Canada - ECP12_OM1 (SPAdes) (version 2) | ecosystem: Environmental > Aquatic > Freshwater > Wetlands > Bog ...
GACTCCTCGATACCGAGCCTTCCAGCGAGCAGGGTCGGATTGGTAGCGATGAACTTGTCCCGGACCTCCTGCCAGGTGAAAGCCTGCTGGGCGAAGGACTCTCCGCTGAGGCTGTCCATAACCACAAGCAAAAAGACACAGACAGACAAGAAAAAATTTTTCTTCATACGCATCTCCGGTGATCCAAAGTTTCATGTGCCTGCATGAGCCGCACGCCCCGGTGGACCTTTCTGCCAAGAGCCATATGATCGTACCATCTAGTCGTGAGACCTCTCTTCATTGCCCCGATACCTGCCATAAAAGAGTGCACCATAGCGAGCGGGAGATGCGGGACATCTCCGTCGCCGAACAGAAGGACGTCCTCATCCATTGCCATGACCTCTCCCTTGATGATGCCCTCTATGCTCACGGGGTGCCCTCAGTTCCGGGGCCAGGAGAGCAGAGAAAATCAATCTGCCGAACACGCGATCTGTGCTCATTTTTAAAGCCTCTTGTTTCGTTTTCCCCTCTAAACCCGGATCCGGACTACGCGTGCTGTTTATAGGCCGAATCTCGGATGGTTACTCCACGTGTCTCAAGGTTCTCGCAGGGTGTCGGCTTAGAGGCTCATAGGCGGGGGGCCGCGGTATAGCTGAGGTGGGCTAACTAATCTACTGACGACTACCGTTTTCAGAGACAGGCCGAGACGCTCTATCACTCCGAAAACGTTAAAGTCGACTTCATGATTTCCATCGACCGCGAGTTCAACCGTACTGTCAGTAACGGTGGGTAACCTGCCTGCCAAGGTCCTTTTCTGATCCGAATGGGATTCTACGGTCAAGACAATGAACAAAAAGACAATGATGAGGACAGCGGAAACGATCTTGTGGGATCTTATCGGATTCATGAATGTCCCTGCGGCACTGAATACCTCTTTTTTTACTTATAGCACATTTCTCTGTCAAAGAGGCATAAAATGTTTTTGAATTTCTCAGTCTTCAATGCAAATTGGTATTATCGCCGCGGGCAACATACTCACCCATTGATGTCATGTTTGGGCTGGGTGTATGGCCTCAAACTTACACACCTGCGCGCAAAGGCCGCAGCCCGGGCACTGCGACTTATGTATCAATACAGTGCCTTTCCTTTTCTTACCGTCTTTCGTCTCTCCAGCCCCTTCCTGCCAGCTTATAGCAGGACAGCCGACCTCCAGGCACTGTTTGCATCCCCTGCACGCGTCGAGATCGACGAAATAGCAGGGGTGCGCAAATGTTCTCTTCTCTCTGTGGTGAAGCATACATGGGCCGTTCTCCGTGATGATCACAGATGCCTCGTTGCGACTTATCTCCTCTTTGATCGTCTCGATGGTCCCTTTGACATCATACGGGTCAACCTTTCTTACGTGCTTTACGCCGACGGACCTTACGAGCTGTTCGTAATCAATAACGGAAGCAGGCTCCCCCTTGATCGTGTAGCCTGTCCCCGGATGCTCCTGCATCCCGGTCATAGCGGTGATTCTGTTATCGAGGATGATGGTTGTTGAGTAGCCCTTGTTGTAGACCGCGTCCATCAGCGGCGCAATCCCGGCGTGCAGGAAGGTCGAATCACCGAGTACTGCGCATATTTTTCCTATGCCCTCTTTGCCCAAGGCTTTCCCGGCTCCATACGCACCGCCGACGCCGGCCCCCATGCAGGTTGATGCATGCATCGCGGAAAGCGGAGGAGCTGTAGCCAGCGCATAGCAGCCGATATCGCCGAAGACGAAAAGGTCGAGTTTTTTAAGTGCATAGAAGAGCGCCCTGTGGGAACAGCCCGGACAGAGGTTTGGCGGCCTCTTCGGGAGATCTTCCTGCTTTACCCTTATCTTTGGTGCATGATAAACTTTTCGCTCTATAGTCTTTTTCAAGGACCTTTCAACAGCTTCCGGCGACAGTTCAAACATATGGGGCACGAGGTCCTTGCCATGCCAGACCTTGTGACCCATGGCCCTGATCTCGGTCTCAAGAAAGGGATCAAGCTCTTCCACCACCACAACTCCTTTTACCTTGCGGAAAAATTGAGCAATCATCTTTTTCGGAAGAGGCCAGACCATGCCAAGCTTCAAATATGAATATTGAGGAAAGATCTCTTTTGTGTAGAGATAAGCGGCTCCTGAAGAGATGAAGCCCACTGACGTATCGTTGATTTCCATGATGTTATAGGAAAACTCTTTATCTGCATACTTCTCCAGATTTTCCATTCTCTCTTCTACGAGCAGACGTCTCATCCGTGCGTGGGCGGGGATCATGACATTTTTTGCCGCCAGTTTCCGGTCGAGACCGAGAGGCAATGAAGATTCCTTTCGCTCTCCGAGCGCAACGGGTGAGTCAGCATGAGAAACCCGTGTTTCGCTCCTCAGGAGCACGGGCGTGTCGAACCTCTCGCTCATATCGAAGGCAATTTTTGTGAAATCCTTACACTCCTGGGCATCCGCAGGTTCCAGCATGGGCACCTTTGCAAAGCGCGCCCAGTTCCTGGAGTCCTGCTCGTTCTGGGAGCTGTGCATGCTGGGATCGTCGGCGACAACGATCACTAGGCCGCCTTTTATACCGGTGTATGCAATAGTCATAAAGGGATCGGACGCAACATTGAACCCCACATGCTTCATGGCGGCAATGCTCCGCGCGCCGGCAAGGGAAGCACCATGCGCCACTTCCACGGCCACTTTTTCATTCGGAGACCATTCTGTATAAATTTCTTTATACCTGGCTATCTCCGCCAGAATCTCGCTGCTCGGTGTTCCCGGGTATGCACACGCCACGGTGACACCGGCCTCCCACGCGCCCCTTGCAATCGCCTCGTTTCCCTGCAATACTTTTTTCATAATCGTTTTAACTCCCTCCTATCCGATGCCAAGCTCTATTATCTTCCGAACGCTGTTGAGGAACCCCTTAGCCCTCTTAAGGTATCACAAATCTGGACGTCCCGCTACCGGTGGGCCTGTCTATGCTGGCTCATTCGTCGGCTGCAGGCCGTCTGCGCATAATCTTGGAAAACACATAACCTTGAAAAACATTGACAGGCACACCTCCCTAGAATACCATGTATTGTGTAGGCTGATGGAAGGACGTGGTCGCAGCCCGGATCCTTATTAGCGCGATTAAAGATTCAAGATGAACTAAACTCCAGGGGGGGAGGTTAAAATGAAGAAGAACCTATTGATTGGATGTTTGGCGAGTTGTGCCATGTTTGTTCTGCTTCTCGGAACTGCGTGGGCCCCGGAAAAACCTATCAAACTTGGTGTGATGTTTGTGAGCTCGGGGCCCATGGGAGGCTACGGCAAGCACGGGTTCCAGGCGGTTCAGCTTGCCGTAGATGAGATCAATGCAGCGGGAGGCATACTGGGCAGGAAGGTAACAGCCCTCACCGCAGACTCAAAGATGCAGCCGCCAGTGGGTATTGAGATCGCAAAGAAGTATATACTCGAGGATAAAGTGGACTTCATGATCGGTCCGACTTCGAGCGGCGTGGCTGCAGCTCTTTCGCCGGTGATAACGGAGCATAAGATGATCCTTGTGCTGACCCAGGCTGCTGCTGATTCGCTGACCGGAGCGCAGTTCAACCCGTACATGTTCAGCACGCTGAGCAACGCCATGATGCACTCAAGGGCCGGCGCATATTTCGTGGCAGACAAGCCTTACAAGCGCTGGATGTGCATCGGACCGAATTACAATTATGGCTGGGATTCCTGGGCCTCCTTCAAAAGCAAACTGAAAGAACTGCGGCCGGACGTGGAGTTCCTGGGTGAACTCTGGCCGAAGCTGACAGAGCCCGACTATAAGGAGTTTATCAAGAAGATCATTGATGCGAAACCGGACGCGGTCTGGTCGCCGCTTTGGGGTATGGACGCAGTAAACTTTATCAAACAGGCCTTACCGACGAAGTTGTTCGACAACGTAAAATTCGCGTTTCCGGACGGCGCGGCGCTCGAAACCCTCGCGCCGCTGGGGAAAGACATGCCGGATGGAATCTACATTGCTGCCCGCTATTTCTTTCTCACGCCGGATTCTGAAATGAATCGGAGGTTTGTCAAATCGTATTACGACAGGTTTAAGGAATGGCCGGATTACATGGCTGAAGAGACCTATGCAGGTGTGTACTTCATTAAGGCAGCTATCGAGCGTGCCGGCACAACAGATACGCAGAAGGTGATCCAGGCTGTTGAGAAAGAGCCCCTGGCCTGGGAAACCCCTGAGGGCTGGAAAATTATTCGAGCGCAGGACCACTCGGTGGTCGAAGACGTGGTGTGGGGCGAGACCAAGTACAATGACAAGTACGGCTTTGCCACCCTGAAGAATATGCAGGCCATACAGGCGGAGCAGATCTGCCGCACACCGGAGGAATTAAAAGAGGTGCGGGCAGCATACGAAAAGCGCCTCAAGGAAAGCAAATAAGCCCGGAGCAAAGAGCTCCGGCTACGAACCTGTAAAGAAATGGCTGAGCAGGAGCACTGTTCGCTCTACGAACACCCGCAAGCGGGTACCCGGCTACTACATTTGGCTGGCAGCTCGCAAACCGGGGCTGGTTCCGGCTTTCCGAGCGTGGCAGTTCTCGTACCACGCATCCTTTTTCTTGTCAAGTATATTTTTGGCCATTGTTTACGTGGATTAGAACGGGGGTCCTAGACTCGTGTGGTATTATGCAACTAATGGGGTCTATCGTCTGATCCGATAACCTAATCTGGGCATTTTTTGGATACAGGATTTGAAGAAACCGTTCACGAGGAAGCCTGCTCCGGATACAATGAAACCGGGGGCGTTGCCCGAAAACGACAAAAACGGACTTGACAAACGGCGTGTGATGGCTATACTTTATACATTAGAGACTGCAGGCAATACAATAAAAAGACAATCTGTTATGAACAACGATGCTTCCGAGCAAAGGGGGCATTTTTTCGTTCTGGAGAATAGCGCATGAGCATAAAAAACTACGATCAGGTTAAAACCCTCATTGATATCGGGATGGAAAAGGGATATCTGACCCCCGACGAGATCAACGATTTTCTGCCCCAAAACATCTGTTCCCCTGAAGATATAGAGGATATTTTCGACTTCCTCTCCGAGTCGAACATCGATGTCGTCGACACGATGAAGGAGAAGATCGAAACACCGGAGGAGGAGCAGCGCGAGTGGGAAGAGACAGAACGCTTTCCGGCGGAAAAGACTGACAATATCATCTGGGCTTATCTCAAGGACATTGGAAGAGTCTCGCTCCTTACCTCCGAAGAGGAATACGACATTGCCAAGCGGATCGAGGTGGGCGAAAGCAAAATTAGGGGTCTGCTCTTTGAGTTGCCCCAGGCAATGGCTGAATTGCAGGAGCTGTCAACACAGATCAAGAAGGGTGGCGTAAACATAATCGATGTGCTGAAAAACATCGATGAAATGAATTATACCAAGAAGGACGAAGAGGAGCACAAGAAGAAGACGGTCACGCTCATCAGCGCGTTGAAGAACCAGTTCGAGAAGAGACAACAGCTAAAGAAAGAGATGCGCAAGGCTGATCCCTTCACGAAGAAACAGCTTGAGAAGAAGAAAAAGGCGCTTGAGGATAAGATGGAGCAAACGTCGGGCAGCCTGAACCTCCACAAAAAGGTACTTGAAGAGATCACCAGAAGAATTATCAAGCGCTTGAAGTTCATGGACGACGCAGAGGGTAAGATCACCAAAGTGAACCTGCTCGAGATGGAGCGGATTGAGAGAGACCTGAAGGTGGTGAAAAACAGGCTCATCAAGGCAAACCTGAGGCTGGTCATAAACATCGCAAAAAAATATCTAAACAGAGGGCTATCCTTCCTGGATCTCATTCAGGAAGGGAACATGGGTCTGATGAAGGCTGCAGAAAAGTACGATTATCAGAAAGGCTATAAATTCTCCACGTATTCCACGTGGTGGATACGCCAGGCGATCACCCGCGCTATTGCAGACTATGCCCGGACCATCAGGGTGCCGGTTCACGTGCTCGAAACCATGAACAAGATAACGAAAGTAACTATCTCGCTTTACCAGGAACTCGGCAGAGAACCTACCCTGGAAGAGATATCGCATAAAGCGGGACTGCCTCTGGAGAAAGTTCGCAAGATCATGAAGGTCTCTAACGAACCGGTCTCGATAGAGACCCCGATCGGTGATGACGACTCAAAATTGGGCGATTTTATCGCCGATCCGAAGTCTCCGTCACCATTTGAGGAACTGGTCGGTATCTCCTGCAAAGAAGAGATAGATAAAGTACTCTCTACGCTGACGCCGAGAGAAGAGAAGGTCATCAGGATGCGGCTGGGAATAGGCGAGAAGACAGACTATACCCTTGAAGAGGTAGGGGACGTTTTCGGGCTTACACGGGAGCGTATTCGTCAGATTGAAGCAAAGGCGCTCAGAAAGCTGAAGCATCCGTCACGGAGAAAGCGGCTGGAGAGCTTCCTCGAATAAAACTCCAATAATTTGACGGTCAAGGCCCCAGAACACCGAACGGTGTCCCGGGGCCTTCGTTTTCTCTGGCCGCTGTCACACTCAAAAAACCCGAAAAATACCTTGACAAAACAGCTGCTTGCCTTTATATTGGCTAATAGGTGGGAAGGAGTGTTATAAAGTGGGAAATACTTTCTCCGGACGATTCGAGTATGCGATCGACGATAAAGGAAGGTTGAGCATACCGGCAAGATTCCGCGAGGTACTATCAGCTAACTATGATTTAAAGCTGATTCTCACCAATCTCGACGGATGTATCGTTGCCTACCCGGACAACGAATGGACAGAAGTCCAGGAACGTATTGCTAACTCCGGCTCCATCAAGAAAGAGGCAAGGGCCTTCTTGAGGTTTTTCTATTCCGGCGCGTCGGAGTGTCCGATAGATCGGCTGGGAAGGATTCTTATACCCCAGTCTTTGCGAAGCTACGCGGCCATTAAGAAGAATGTGGTTATCGTCGGGATGAACAAGAAAATAGAGATCTGGGCCGATGAAGCTTGGGCCGGGATCGTGAGGGAAGCTACGGCCGACCGGGAGAAGATGATGGATATAGCTTCTGATCTCGGGCTTTGATGGGCGGCGCTCATATACCGGTTCTTCTGGACGAAGTTGTACAGGGCTTGATTCGGCCGGAATACAGACTGTTCGTAGATGCTACGGTAGGAGGTGGAGGCCACACATACAGTATCCTTAATACGTATCCCAACCTGAGGGCTTATGCAATCGATCTGGATGACGCGGCGCTTGTGGCCGCCAAGACGCGACTGGAGCCCTTTCGGGATAGGGTAAAATTGAAGAGGGCAAACTTCAGCGCACTCAAGGAGATTTTGGGCGACGACGGAATATCAACCGTCGACGCCGTGCTGTTTGATCTTGGCGTTTCCACGTTCCAATTGGAAGGGGAGAGGGGCTTTAGCTTTAAAGATACGCATACTCTTGACATGAGAATGGATCAACGCCAGGAACAGACCGCCCTGCAGGTGGTCAATTCATATACGTTTGACGCGCTCAAACAGATTATCGGCGAATATGGTGAAGAGTGGAAAGCAGCGCAAATCGCCCGTGCGATCGTGACCGAGAGGAGAAAGGCGCCCGTGACATCTGCCAGAGAGCTCGCTGAGATCGTGGTCAAGATTGCTCGACGCACAGGGAAGATACATCCCGCGACAAAGACTTTTCAGGCGATTCGTATGGAAGTGAATCAGGAACTGAGGAATTTGGAGACAGGGCTGTACGCTGCTATCGAGCTCTTAGCCCCCAGCGGTCGGGTTGGCGTCATATCTTTTCACTCCCTGGAAGATCGAATAGCGAAAAGAATCTTAAAGGCGGCTCCAGGCATGACCGTTGTCACAAAGAAACCGATACGGCCAGGCAGGGTCGAAATCGCGCGGAACCCGCGTTCACGGAGCGCAAAGCTCCGTATAGCAGAAAAAAATGGGAAGGGTAGCATAACGCATGAAAAAAAATCGAGATATCGCGATCAGAGGCTTTAAGAAGCAGAGGACCAGAGGCTTTCCGCTCTTGCGTGCCTTTGTGATAGCGGTTGCCTTTGCGAGCTTTACGTTCCTCGCATTCTTCATTAAGGAAGCGTACGACGAGACCAAGGGAAAATTTCTGGAGAGATTGAGCGAGGAGAAAAGGGTAACAGAGATCAACAAGAACCTAAAGATGGAACTCCTCGCGATCACCCAGAAAGGATATGTGGAATTTGCGGCCGGAGAAAGGCTGGGGCTTAAGAAGCCGAAAGAGGAAGAGGTATTCGTTCTCAGATGAACAAGGCAACCAACAGGAGGGCGTTGACCGTGTATCTGGTTATCTGCCTCCTTTATGTTTCTGTCGCCTTCCGAATCCCTGAGAAATTAAGCATGAAAAGAATAGGTGGTAACCCAACCGCGTCTTCGCATGGTATGAACGTGCAAGAATCGGTCGAGCCGGAAAGGGCCGAGAGGCCTATCGGGAAGACTATCGAAAAGAAGACCGCGAGCCCTTCGTCCGCTATCGCAACAGCGCCCCGGGGCTCACGCGCTCCCGCAGCTACATCCGTCGGAACTTCACTCACTACTGATGCGCGGAGCGCTTCGGAAAGCGGTTCTGCGCCGGTCTCAGCCGTGAAGGGGAGCTCCGTGGTGGAACCGCGTCTTTTTATTTCGATCCCTATCACCTGCTACGCGATAAAGGAAGGATGGCTCGAGCGGGAGGCTCTGATTTTTTCGAAAAAAGATGGGCAGAATACTCTCTGGTTAAAGCCCCTCGATATCCTGAAACAGCAAGATGAAAGCGGCTTAAAACACCTCGTTACCTTAATAGGCAAAAATCGGATAAAAGAGTTCTTAAAAAAGGAAGATGTGGATATCCGGGGAGAACTGAGCCCTGAGGATATTATGCTGGGCAGGGGATACGTGATTGAAAAGAAGAAGCTTCTTTCCCTTTACGATCGTTTCGTGCCCGAGGAGTGTAATGACCTTTTTCCACTGGTAGTTGGCCAGGGCGGCGTGGTCAAGGATAAGGAGGGCTTCCGAATCGTGTCTTCGGCGGAAGCAGCAAGAATGCATACCGAGAAAGAGGGTGAAGAGTGGCGCATGCCGAATCTCAACGGTCTCCCAATCAAGCTGGCTATTGACAACCTTGCCGTACACACGGCCAGAATCAAGGTATACGGCAGCGGTCTCGTTGTAGATCAGCATCCGAAGCCCTTTGAAAGGCTAAGAGGTGAAACGGAATGCGCCATTTACGGGAGGCTGGCTTTCGAATGACCCTCGCAGAACTGTTGGCCGATATGCCTCTCGTTTCGGTCAGAGGGCATGTGCCGGAAACCGTGACCGGCATCACGAAGGATTCGAGGGAGGTGAGGGAGGGATTCATCTTCTTTGCCACTGAAGCAAGCAAACCTTATGTGCACGAGGCAGTGAGGAAAGGCGCTGGTGTGATCGTATCAGATGCTGAGCTGGGCGACGATTTCCCCTGCTTTGTGTTGATCCGGGAACCGCGCATGGTGCTCGGAAGGATGGCTGCCCGGTTTTTCGGCTATCCGTCGCGAGGCATGCACGTTACCGGTATCACCGGCACGAACGGCAAAACGACTACCAGCTACCTGATCGAATCAATACTCCGCGCTGCGAACAAGGCAGTCGGTGTGTTGGGCACCATTTCTTATCGGTATGACGGTACGGTACTCAAGGGACAGACAACCACGCCGGAGTCTACGGAAATCCAGCGGCTGTTCAGCCGGATGCAGCAAGAGGGCGTCAGGTCAGTCGTGATGGAAGTCTCGTCTCACGCACTCGACCAGGGACGGGTCGAGGGTATTGACTTCGATGGCGCTATCTTCACCAACCTTACCCATGACCATCTCGACTACCATCTCGACTTTGAACACTATAAAGAGGCAAAGAAACGCCTTTTCCATCACTACCTCTCGACAAGCTCGAAAGAGAAAAAATACGCGATACTGAACAGGGACGATCCGAGCGCACGCGACTTCATATGTAAATCGCCGATCGCCAACTTCACCTATAGTCTGCGCGGTGATGCACACGCCTTTGCTACTGCGGTGCAGGAGGAGACCAGCGGTTTGACCCTCGCTGTTTCGCTCATGGGTAGGGAGTTGATCGTACGCTCTCCGCTCATCGCCGCGTTCAATGCCGCAAATATTCTTGCGGCCGCCCTTTTCGGCCACGTGGCCGGCATCCCGTACGATCTCATCCGAAAGGGACTGGAGGCGCTAAAAGGGGTACCGGGCCGACTGGAGCGGATCGACAACGGACGGGGGATTTCCATTTTTGTTGACTATGCCCATACACCTGATGCACTGCGCAAGACCCTGGAGACGCTGAAACGACTCTGCACAGGCCGTCTCATCGTTCTATTCGGGTGCGGGGGTGACAGGGACAAAACGAAAAGGCCTCTCATGGGCAGGATCGCATCGGACCTGGCAGATTTCACCATCATAACGTCCGACAACCCGAGGAGCGAAGATCCTCTGAGAATAATAGAAGAGATACGGCAGGGGTTTGTCGGCAATGCGTATCGCATTGTCGAAAATCGCAGAGAAGCCATCGGCGAAGCCATCCGTATGGCGACCGTTAACGACGTGCTGCTCGTTGCCGGAAAGGGACATGAGGACTACCAGGTAATCGGTACTGAAGTCCATCACTTCAGCGACCGGGAAGTAATAGAGGAGTGGCTTCATGTGGCGGCTTGACGATCTGCTGACGGCAGTTCACGGCAGACTCCTGCACAAAGAGCTGGGGCAGTTCACCGCAATCTCGACCGACTCACGATCAATAAAGGAGGGTGAGCTTTTTGTCCCTCTGATCGGTCCGAACTTCGACGGGCATGCTTTTGTGCGTGACGCGTACATGAAGTCCGGCGGCGGGAGTCTCTGCCAGGAAGGACGGGAAGCCGCGTGCCGGGATGCAGGGGGCACGATCATCCTTGTCGAGGACACGACAAAAGCCCTCCTTGATCTTGTGCGGTACAAGAGGAAGCAACTCAGCGGCACTTTCATTGCCATCACAGGAAGCAACGGAAAGACCACTGCCAAGGAGCTCCTTGTGCGCATCATGAGCGGGTTCGCTCCTGTGGCGTTCAACGAGAAGAATTACAACAACAATATAGGGGTTTCGCAGACCATTCTTTCTATCAGCGGTCAACCCGCTTACTGCATCATTGAATTGGGCACCAACCATCCCGGAGAAATAGCCGAGCTTGCGCGTCTGGTGGAGCCGGACTTGTCAACCATCACGAACGTCCACGCTTCTCACCTTGAAGGGCTTGGCGATATAAACGGCGTCTTCCGGGAAAAGGTAAGTCTCTTCGAACACACAAGAGAGGGCGGTGCCGTCTTTATCAATATCGATGATCCGCTTCTCGCACCGCTCGCGGTAAAGCCTATGCGGCGCGCTTACACATACGCCATAGAACGCCGGGCAGATTTCATGCTCTTGCGACAGGAGCCCAGGGGTCTCAACGGCTTTGATCTTGAGCTCATCCTGCAGGGCGAAAAAGTGAGAACAACGACCCGCCTTCTCGGTACCCATAACCTTTATAACATTATTACGGCGGTCTCCATCGCCTATGTCTGTGGGGTGCCCAGCGAGACCATCCGGGAGAAGGTGGCTGCCTTCGAGCCCTATCCTGGCCGGTTCAGGGTTATGAGATCGAAAAAAGGCTACACGATTATAGATGATGCGTATAATGCGAACCCTTCATCCATGGAATGGGCAATCGACACTCTTGACAAGCTACCTTGCAAAGGACGGAAGATTGCGATCCTCGGAGAGATGAAAGAACTGGGCGACAGGAATGCGGAGTTCCACAGAGAGCTGGGCCGGTTCCTTAAGAAGAGCAGCCTGTCGAGCATACTCTTTTTGGGAGAAGCTGCCAGAGCCGCGTGTGATGAGATGAATAACGGGCGCGCGAAATTTTTTGATGATAAGGCGGTTCTCATTGCGCACGCTTTGGCCGTGGCCAAACAGGACGACCTCATCCTCGTGAAAGGGTCAAGAGCAATGAAGATGAATGAGGTTGTGGAGGGACTGCTCTAGATGCTCTACTATCTCCTCTACCCGCTCCACGCGCACTTAAGCGTTTTCAACGTCTTCCGGTATATTACGTTCCGCACGGTGCTCGCCATCTTAAGTGCCCTGATTATCAGTTTTCTCTTGACCCCCTGGCTCATTCAAAAACTGAACGAGTGGCGCATAAAGACGGAAAAAAGAGAAGATGTCCCGGAGCGACATGAGGCCAAAAGAGGCACCCCGACAATGGGAGGCTTCGTGATTCTGGTGGCGACCATCATCCCGACGCTCCTGTGGGCAGACCTCAAGAATCAATACATCTGGGCCGTGACCGCCGCGCTGATGCTGTTCGGAGCGATCGGTTTTGTCGATGACATGAGGAAACTCCGGAATAGAGACGGCAAGGGCATACCGGGAAGAACGAAGTTCCTCATTGAGATCCTTTTTGCCCTGATTATCAGCGTGCTTGTGTACTCAGAGTCGGGCTTTTTTCCGCAACTCACCGTACCCTTTTTCAAGAACGTTGCCCCAAACCTCGGGGTCTTCTATATCCTGCTCTGCATCCTGATCATCGTGGGCTCATCTAACGGCGTGAATCTTACGGACGGCCTCGACGGCCTTGCGATCGGTCCGGTCCTTACCGTGACCGCCACGTTTATTCTTTTCGCATATCTGGCAGGTAATGTGAAGTTCGCTCAGTACCTGCAAATATTATACGTAAGAGGTGCAGGTGAGCTGACGATTCTTTGCGGAGCCATGCTGGGAGCCGGCCTGGGGTTTCTCTGGTATAACGCGCACCCCGCGGAGCTGTTTATGGGAGACACAGGCTCCCTGGCCCTGGGTGCAGGGCTCGGGACGATCGCGGTGATCATAAAGCAGGAGATCCTCCTTGTCATTGTTGGTGGGATCTTTGTGATGGAGACCCTTTCGGTGATCATTCAGGTGCTCTCCTTCAAGTGGCGCGGCAAACGGGTCTTCAAGATGGCGCCCATACACCATCATTTTGAATTGAAAGGTTGGAACGAGGCAAAAATTGTTACCAGGTTCTGGATCGTTTCGGTGATACTCGGGCTGATAGCAATAACGACGCTGAAGTTACGATAGGGTCAAGGGGCATGGGTCCCGGGTCCAGGATGAGAAGCATAAGGGTTGGTTAACGAGCCATGGAGTTGAGTTGGATATTGCCACCACGACATAAGGCCTGGATGGCATCAATGGATGAGCGAAATGGAGGGAGTGTGACAGGATCGGGACCCCGGACCCCGGACCCCGGACCCGGTTTTGACATTCCCGAGAGGGTACTTGTCGTAGGGCTGGGAAAGACGGGAGTTTCGCTGGTGAAGTTTCTGAGTGGCCTGGGTAAAAAGGTGACCGTCACCGATATAAAGAGTAGCGAGCAGCTTGCCTCATCGCTCGCCGAGCTGAATGGCACACCCTACGTGGGTCACTTCGGGTCGCACGTAAAGGATGATTTCCTCGACCATGAGATGATACTCGTGAGCCCGGGTGTGGACAGTAATTTAGCGCTTCTTCTGGAAGCGCGTGCGAGAGGAAGAAGGATCATAGGCGAGATTGAGCTGGCATCCAGGTTCATCAAGGAGCCTATCATAGCCATCACCGGCACCAACGGAAAAACAACCACGACGACTCTCCTGGGGCAGGTCTTTGCAGCAGCGTTCAAAGACGTATTCGTCGGCGGCAATATAGGAAAACCACTGATCGATTATGTGCTGAAAGGCCAGAAGGCGCGCTTCGTGATAGCCGAAATAAGCAGCTTCCAGCTCGAGACAATAGAGCAGTTCCGGCCGCACGTGGCGATCCTCCTCAACATCACGGAAGATCATCTGGATCGTTACACCTCTTTTGAGGAGTATGTAGCAGCCAAGTGGAGGCTCTTCGAGAATCAGACCTCAGAAGATTACTCGTTCCTCACTGCGGATCTGGCAGGTAAGAACAGACTGAAGGCGCGGTGCCTCTACTTCTCAACGCGGACGAGCTTGAAGGAAGGCGCGTTTCTCGATGGGGATGCCCTGGTTGTTCGCTTGAGCGGCCAGGAATTCAGGTACAGACGCGATCTCTCCCCGCTCGTTGGCATCCATAACAGCGAAAACCTGCTGGCAGTGCTCCTGACATCCCATATTTACGGCATTGATCGCCCGGTCATAGAACAGGCGCTCAGGAAGTTTAAGGGATTGCCGCACCGCATGGAGTTCGTACGGGAGAAAAATGGCGTGCGTTTCTATAACGATTCGAAGGCCACCAACGTTGACGCCACCAGAAGAGCCCTGGAGAGCATGACCACGATGGTCGTCCTTATTGCTGGCGGCAAAGACAAGGGCGGTAGTTACAAAGTCATTACCGAACTGTCAGACAGGATCAAAGGTCTCGTACCCTTCGGCGAGGCAAAGGAGAGGATAGAAAGAGAGTTGGCATCTTACATGCCCACTCATATGGCGGCTTCCCTTTCGGAAGCAGTCGAGAAAGCCTTTGCCATTGCCGGGCCCGGGGAGACAGTTCTCTTTTCGCCCATGTGCTCCAGCTTTGACATGTTCAAAGATTATAAAGAGCGGGGCGAAAAATTTCGGCGGATCGTGGAGGGGCTGTGAAGAGAATCGTTCTGCTGATGCTCTCATGCCTGTTCTTTTACAGCCTTTTCAGAGACATGAACCTGGTCAAGACATTGCTCCTCTGCGCTGCCGTGGCCGTGGCGTTCGTCGTATCCAAAGCACCCTCGAAATATATCATCGGCGCCAAGTATCCCCTGATCTGTCTCTGTTTTGCGTTGTCGGTTGTGCTGGTGCTCTATCCGGGCCTCAGGATGAATTCGATCATTCGGTTCGCCGGTATTTTTCTAACCTTCTTCAGTTTGAGCCTGTACGTGGCCTTGATCAGCGAGAAAGGTAAAGGATTCTATAAGGAGGTCCTCGCCCTGTCACTGCTTTTTATCTCGGCGTCTTTGAACCTGATACTGATACGTAGCGTGGAGATATTTCTGCCGCTATCGATCACCATTCTCCTTTTCCTGTTCATTCTGCAGCGGACCAAGCTCTTGCCTCTGGCAGGAGCATTTCTGGTGGTCATGGTGATCTGTCTGTACCTGAAGAGAATGACCATCTATGGTTCAAGTTTGGAACTTCCCGGTGTGGAGCGTTACCTGATCCTTGCAACCACTTTTCTCCTTCTACTTGTCACCTTCATAGGGTTCGTCAGAAAGGCCGGTTCCACCTGGACGATCGGTTTTTTTGGTCTTCTTTACGCATCCATCGACATCCTCATGTCGCTGGGCTTCTCTTTAAAGGGACTGCTGCTCTATCAGCCTATTGCTGCGCTCCTGATTCTTGCACCCCTTATGGGTGTGGCGCTCCAGGGAGAGAAAGGGTCATGAAACTGCTGATTGCCGCCGGCGGCACTGGAGGTCACATATTCCCCGGCCTAGCCGTGGCTGAAGCATTTATCGCTGCAAGCGCCGCTAACGAGGTATTCTTTGTGGGGACCTCGCACGGCATGGAGGGAAGCATCATCCCTCCGTACGGGTTCCGCCTGGTCACGATAGACGCGCGCCCGTTTCTGGGACAGAGCGTGTTTCGGAAGACGGCAACCATAGGCAGCATCATGAAGGGTGTCGCACAATGCGTGAGTATTCTACGGAAAGAAAGGCCGGATATGGTCATCGGCACGGGCGGGTTCACCTGCGTTCCCGTCATGATCGCCGCCTTTCTCCTTCGCATCCCCCGTTTTCTTCACGAACAGAACGTGGTCCCGGGGCTTGCAAATCAAGTGCTCTGCCGCATAGCGGACAAGACCTTTGTCAGTTTTATAAAGACGGCCGAATACCTGAAGGGCAGGGTGGTTCACACGGGTAATCCGATACGAAGGAAGCTGCGAGTAGCCTCTGTGATCGCTGCCCTGCCAAGGACAGATAACCTGTTCACTATATTCGTGTTCGGCGGCAGCCGGGGGGCGCGCAGCATCAACGAGGCAGTGCTGCTGCTCCTGCCATATCTCGAATCATACAAGAATACGGCAATATACCACCAGACAGGCAGGGATGATTACGAGAAGGTGAAAGAGGCGTACGCAACCGTGAAGATTCCGCATGAGGTCTTTCCGTTCACGGATGAGATGGAGAGATACTATGGTCTTTCTGACGTTGTGATTTCAAGGGCAGGCGCTTCAACGATCTTTGAGCTCGCTTATTTCAAAAAATCGGCAGTGCTCGTGCCGTATCCCTTCGCTGCCGGAGCCCACCAGTGGAAGAATGCGGCCTACGTGGAGGAAATCGGTGGTGCTTATGTGATCAGCAACGACGAGCTGACAGGGGAAAGGCTGAATGCGGCCCTGAAAGAGCTCTATGAAGAGCCGGAGTTGCGTTCCAGGATGGCCCAAAACATGGGGACAATTTACGTGGAGAAGGCGGAAGAACTGATAGTAAAAGGGATGGCAACCCATGTTTCGTAAGATTGAAAAAATACACTTTATCGGCATCGGTGGCATCGGTATGAGCGGCATTGCCGAAGTGCTCCTGAATCTCGGTTTCAAGGTGACAGGCTCCGACCTGCGGGAGACGGAGACCACTGAACGGCTCGTCTCCCTCGGGGCCGAGATCTTCTACGGGCACAAAGAAGAGAACGTGACGCAGGTGGATGTGGTCGTCGTATCCTCGGCGGTCAAGTCTGACAACCCGGAAGTGAAGGCGGCAAAGAGCCGCTTCATCCCTGTCATACCGAGAGCCGAGATGCTTGCCGAACTGATGAGGATGAAGTACAGCATTGCTGTGGCAGGTGCTCACGGCAAGACAACAACAACATCTCTTGTCGCCTCGATTCTCGATGCTGCGGGCTTTGATCCCACGTGCGTCATAGGCGGACGACTCAACAGCCTCGGTACGAGCGCGCAGCTCGGCGGCAGCGAATACATGGTTGCCGAAGCCGACGAGAGCGACGGGAGCTTTCTGCTGCTCTTCCCGACGCTTGCTGTGGCGACGAACATCGACCTGGAGCACCTTGATTTTTACAAAGACATCGACGAGATCAAAGATGCCTTCGTCAGGTTCCTCAACAAGGTGCCATTTTTCGGCCTCGTTATTCTGTGCATCGACAACCCGGGACTGCAGAGCGTGATCCCTTCTTTGAAGCGTAGATACATGACCTACGGACTTTCAAAGCAGGCAGATCTGAGGGCAGAAATCACAAAACAGGAAGGTTTTGCGACGAGCTTCAAAGTGACTTACAAGGGAGCCGAACTGGGAGAAGTGGTCCTTGCTACGCCCGGTATTCATAACGCGGTCAATGCTCTGGCGGCGATCGGGGTGGCTATCGAACTTGACATCCCCTTCTCCACAGTGCAGGAAGCGTTGAGCCGGTTTGCCGGTATCCATAGAAGACTCGAAGTAAAGTGGCAGAGAGAATGGACCTTGATGGATGATTACGGTCATCACCCGACCGAGATCAAGGCGACTCTTGCTGCTATCCGCGACATATGGAAGGGAAGGGTGATAGTCGCTTTTCAGCCTCACCGGTACACGAGGACCAAGGCCCTTCTCGAACAATTCGTTACGTCCTTTAACGAAGCTGATCTGCTGATTGTTACGGAAATTTATGCCGCATCCGAAGAGAAGATCGAGGGCATCAGCGGAAGCGCCCTCGCGGAACGCATCGGTAAGAGCGGCCACAAGAACGTGCTCTTTGCACCGACCAAAGAAGATATCGTAGACGCGGTCCGAGAGGTCGTGGCTCCAGGTGACCTCGTGATAACGCTGGGGGCCGGCGACATTTATAAGGTGGGAGAGAGGCTTATCGAAGTATGGAGTGGAAAGGAATCAGGGGTCAGGTCTTGAAAAACGTTCCCATGAAGCGGTACACGTCGATGAAGGTTGGCGGTCCCGCGAGATACATGGTCTACCCGATTGACTCGGCCGACCTTTCGAGCGTGATCGGTATTGCGGAGAAGAGAAGCATTTCCAGGCGTCTTTTCGGGAATGGCACAAACATTATTGTCGGTGACAGAGGTCTCGACGACCTGATCATCAGAATGACAAGGGTGCGACAGGTGCATTTCAGGAAAACTACTCGGGGTGCGCTCGTCGAGGTGGGCGGAGGCACGTCTCTTGCGCGCCTCATCCGTGAATCTGTCGAAAGAGGGCTTTCAGGCCTTGAAAAGCTTTACGGGATTCCGGGAACAGTAGCCGGCGCAATCAAGATGAATGCGGGAAGCTTCGGGGTCCAGATTTCCGATCACCTCCGGACCGTGACGTATATGGACAGCTCAAGGCAGGTCAAGGAGCGGGACAGGGAAGCGTGCGGATTTGGGTATCGCACCTCTCTCTTTACCTCGTCAGAGTCTATACTGAGCGCCCTCTTTGAGTTGCACGAAGGGGACAGGGCCAATCTCAAGAAAGAAATGGAACGCGTGTGGGCAGAGCGATGGAAGAAACATCCAATGGAGTTCCCCTCGGCCGGATCCGTATTCAAGAATATCAACGGCGAGCCTGCGTGGAAATATATCGACAAAGCAGGCTTACGCGGTTTTCGTATCGGTAGTGCGGCTATATCGGAGAAACACCCTAACTTCATCGTCAACCTCGGTAATGCCACCGCGGCTGACGTGGTAAGTCTTGTCCGGAAGGCAAAGAAAGAGGTTTACGAACAGGTGGGCGTGAGGATGGAAGAGGAGGTCGAGCTCTGGGGCTGCGATGGATAGACAGGAGCTGAAAGAGAAAACGGTGGGCGTCTTGATGGGAGGTTTCTCGTCAGAGAGGGAGATCTCGCTGCGTTCAGGAAATGCCATCCTTCAGAGCCTCATCCGGAGCGGCTACAGAGCGAAGGGCATCGACGTGGACAGGGGCATCGCGGAACGGTTGCGACAGGAAGCCATTGAGATCGGGTTCATCGCCTTGCACGGCAGGTGGGGAGAAGACGGCACTATCCAGGGGCTCCTCGAAATCGTCGGCATCCCTTATACCGGCTCAGGCGTGCTGGGCTCAGCGCTCTGCATGGACAAGGCACTCATGAAGCTCGTTCTCGAAAGCCTTGATGTACCCACGCCTGACTATGCCGTCTGCAGATCAACGGGCGATGTTTCTGTTCCGCTGCCTTTTGTGGTGAAACCGGCGCGGGAGGGCTCTACTATAGGGATATCGATTGTCAAGGAAGAAAAGGAGAAGCAGGATGCTCTGGCGCGTGCTTTCCGCTTCGACAACAAGCTTGTGGTTGAGAAGTATGTGGAAGGCAGGGAGATCACCGTGGGCATTGTCAACGGCGCCACACTTCCCATTGTGGGGGTGAAGCCGGCCAGCGGATTTTACGATTTCACGGCAAAATATACCAAGGGTAAGACGGAGTATCTTGTACCGGCCATTCTCAACCAAGAGATAGAACAAAAAGCGTTTGATCAGGCGATGCGCATCTGGAACCACTGCGAGCTGGCAGGATGTGTCCGCATAGATATGCTTCTCGACAAGGATGTGCCGAACGTCATCGATGTGAACACGTCACCCGGCATGACCGAATCATCACTCGTTCCGAAGGCGTGGACGCATTTAAATCGAAGTTTTGACGAGCTGGTAGAAGAAATCCTTATGTGTGCGGGTCTCAAAGCATGAAACACCTGGCCTTTTACCTCTTCATCATTCCCCTCTGCCTGCTCTCGGTTCTTACTGTTACCTATCTCTTCTCGAAGGACGAGCCGCTCTTTTCGCTCAAGAACATAAGGATCAAAGGTGCGGCGCAACTCACTGATGGGGAAATTATGAGGAGAGCTTATCCTTTCCTCAAAGAGAGCATCTTCAAGACGCAAGTGGATAAGGTCAAAGAGGCTGTGCTTGCGCATCCGTTCGTGAAAGAGGTGTCGATCAAAAGGCTTTACCCCTTTTCCCTGGTGATCGAGGTGAAGGAGAAGGTAGCGTCGGCCCTCTGGGTAACCCCGACAGGCGATGTTCAGGTGCTGGATGAAACCGGCACGCCCTTCAGGGCGCTGTCAAAGGAAGACACCAAGAATCTGTTCGTGATTCAAGCTAAGGATCAGGCCACGGCCAGGAGCGTGTTTAATCTGGTCAGCGCGTGGATGGCCGACAAGTCACTTAAGAGAGACTCAATTTCTGAGGTGATTGACACGGATGGAAGTATCACGCTCGTTTATGTCGGTGACGGGGTAGCGATCATACTGGGGAAAGAGGATCAGACGGCGAGGCTGAAAAGGGCAACCGCGGTGCTTGAGGATGTCCGTAAGAGAGGGCTTTTCATCCGGTGCATCGACGCACGCTTCGACAAAGGGGCGATCATAAAAGAGAGGAAGGGTTAGCATGGCGGAGGAGGGAAGCTTTCTTGTCAGTCTTGACGTTGGCACCACCAAGATATGTGTTGTCGTGGCGCGCATGATAGACGGAAAAGTAAACATAGCAGGAATAGGTTCCCATCCTTCCACAGGGTTGCGCAAGGGCGTTGTTGTGAATATCGACAGCACGGTGAAGGCCATCAAGAGGGCAGTCGAAGAAGCAGAGTTAATGGCGGGCATAAAGATCAGCGAGTGCGTGGCAGGTATCGCCGGAGCGCATATCAAGAGCTTTAACAGCAACGGCGTGGTGGCAATCAAAGAGAAGGAAGTGCGCAGGGACGACATAACGAGGGCTATCGACGCGGGCAAGGCTGTGGCAATACCGGCGGACAGGCTGCTCATCCATGTGATCCCCCAGGAATTCATTGTGGATGACCAGGATGGCATAAAAGACCCCATCGGCATGAGCGGGGTGAGGCTGGAAGTCAGGGTGCATATCGTAACCGCTTCAACGAGCTCAGCCGAGAATATTGTCAAATGCTGCTATCTGGGCGGCCTTTCTGTCGATGACCTGGTCTTAAGCCAGCTCGCGTCGGCAGATGCCACCCTCACGCCCGAAGAGACTGAAATCGGCGTGGCTCTTGTTGACATAGGCGGAGGCACCAGCGATCTCGCTGTATTCGCGAATGGCAGCATCAGGTATACGTCGGCGGTGGCTCTCGGCGGAAATCACATCACGAATGACATAGCCATCGGACTGCGCACGCCCATTGAGGAAGCAGAAAAGATCAAGAAGAAATATGGCTGTGCCATGTCCAAGATGGTCGGGGCCAATGAAACGGTAGAGGTACCAAGCGTTGGAGGCAGGAAGCCGCGCACCCTCATGCGCAAGACGCTTGCCGACATCATAGAGCCTAGGGTTGAGGAGATCCTTTCACTTGTCAACGAGGAGATCAAGAGGTCAGGCTGCGAAAAGCTCCTTGCATCTGGTGTTGTGCTGACGGGTGGCTGCGCCAACCTGGAGGGTGTGGTCGACCTGGCAGAGAGCGTCTTCAGCCTTCCTGTAAGAAGGGGCTGTCCGGTAGGCATAGGCGGGCTGATTGACGTTGTTAATAATCCTACGTATGCAACGGCGGTCGGTCTCGTATTACATGGGTTCAGGGAAAACAGAGGAAAAAAAGTCCGGTTCGAGCGCAGGGACATGTTCAAGATGCTGCTTGATAAGCGCATTCTCAAGAAAGTGAAGGCGATGTTCAAAGATATCTTCTAAGGAGGTACAATGGAGATGTTTTACATGGACGAGAGCAACGGTTTTTCCGCGAAATTGAAGGTTGTGGGCGTGGGCGGCGGCGGCTGCAACGCCATCAATACCATGGTTGAGGCAGGCCTCCAGGGGGTGGAATTCATCGCCATCAATACGGACGTCCAGACTCTCAACATGAATAGAGCGTCAGTAAAAATTCAGATCGGGAGTAAACTGACCCGGGGGTTGGGGGCCGGCGCCAATCCGGACGTGGGCAGACAAGCAGCCCTGGAGGATGCCGATCAGATCGCCGAGTGCCTCAAGGGCGCTGACATGGTCTTTATTACCTGCGGCCTTGGCGGAGGTACAGGTACAGGCGCCTCTCCCGTGATCGCCGACGTATCGAAGGAACTGGGCGCATTGACGGTTGCGGTTGTGACCAAGCCTTTCCCATTCGAGGGGAAGATGAGGGCCCTTCAGGCAGAGGACGGGCTCACGAATCTCAAATCGCGCTCCGACACGCTCATCACTATCCCGAACCAGAGGCTTATGTCGATTGGCGGCAAGCATATGTCGATCAAGGACGCTTTTTTGAAGGCTGACGAAGTACTTCTTTATGCTGTACGGAGCATATCAGACCTCATCATATCATCCGGTCATATCAACGTCGATTTTGCGGATGTAAAGACAGTCATGAGTGAACGCGGCATGGCTATCATGGGCGTGGGCGTTGGCACGGGAGACAAGCGTGCGGTTGAGGCTGCGCATAAGGCGATTTCAAGCCCGCTACTCGAGGACATATCGATCCATGGAGCAAAGGGCGTACTGATCAACGTAACGGGCAATATGGACATGACGCTTCACGAGGTCACGGAAGCATCCACGTTGATCCAGGAACAGGCTCATGAAGACGCACGGGTCATATGGGGCCTCGTGTTTGACGAATCAATGGAGGATTCGGTAAGAATCACAGTCATAGCTACGGGCTTCGGAGACGAAGCGGCGAAGAGTCAGGAGAAGCCGGAAAAGCCAGAAAAGGCACGGCGCGAGAATCTTTTTCTGGAAAATGGAACAATACCTGCTTTCGTTAAAAAGAACGTGAAAATCGATTATAGAGAGGCAAAGCCAAAACATACGTCTATCGACCTTGACGATGATCGATATGATATCCCTACGTTCTTGAGGAAGCAGGCAGACTAGGCCGAAGGATTGGCACGGAGGCCAGATAGGAGGAAAAGAAATGAGCATTCCGAAGTACATGGAAAGGTACATGGAACTGCATATGGAACGACACATGAAACTGAACGCGGCACAATTATCAAGGAGTGGACCGGCAGAGTACCTGTCTGTGTCACCTATCCCAACACTTACTTTATCGGCATGTCGAACCTTGCCGTCCACTTACTCTACAAGACCATCAACGCACTGCCCGGCGTGGTCTGCGAACGAGTTTTCTTCGAGGAGGCCAAACTCGGATCGGGGCGCGAACCAGGGCCCAGATCTATCGAAAGTCGCAAACCTCTAGACGCCTTCGAACTCATCTTCATCACAATCTCCTTTGAGATGGATTATATCAACGCAGCGAACCTGCTCTCCCTCGCGCATCTTGGCCCTTTGGCGCGGGAGAGGAAGGAGGGTGATCCCCTTGTAGTCGGTGGCGGTATCTGTGTGATGGCAAACCCGGAGCCTCTTGCAGGGTTCTTTGACCTCTTTATCATGGGAGATATAGAAGCGACTATCCCCGCCTTTATCGAGACCTATGTGGCACATCACGAAAAAGGGCGAGACGAACTGATCGAAGAGTTAAGCAAACCAGAATGGGTCTATAATCCAGGCCACCTCAGTGTCTCTTACGGACAGGATGGTACGGTTGCCGGGTTCGAACCAGCTTCTTCTCGCGTCAGGATCGAACGTTACAGAGGCAAGCATCTCTCTACATCCGCTATCATGACCGAACAGACCGAGTTCTCGAACATGTTCCTGGTCGAAGGGACAAGGGGTTGTCCTTCGCGATGCCCTTTTTGCCTCACGGGCGCTATCGGTCCTTTCGTATACGACCGGCTGCCATCTATCGATGACAGCGTGCAAGATGTAGGCATCATCGGCGGGGGAGTCTCCTTTCATCCCGCACTTGTTGATCTGATCAAAGAATTAAAAGCCCGGGGTATACGACCCCACCTGCCTTCTCTCAGGATGGATGAGGTCCCCCTCGAAGTGATAGAGCTTGTCAGTGAAGAGGTGAAAACTTTGACCTTCGGCATCGAGGCTGCGGCAGAGAGGCTGCGCAGATCGATCGGCAAGCCGCTCACAGACGAGGATATCTACGAGCGCATCGAGGCGATCATGGCAATAAAGTCTTTTCATCTGAAGCTCTATTTCATGATCGGGCTCTATGGCGAACGCATGGAAGACGTGGAAAAGATCGTTGAAATGGCGAAACATATCATGCACCTGATGATCCGGCAGGGCGCCAAGCGCGGCACTGTGGGCAGCATTACGGTTCACGCGAGTCCATTCGTTCCCAAGGCAGCGACACCGTTCCAGTGGCTGCCCATGGACGATGTCAGCTCGCTCAAAGAAAAACTGGCTGTACTGAAACGAGGCCTCGGTAAAGCCGCCAATACATATTTCACGCACGAGTCAGTGAAATACAGCTTTCTGCAAGGGGTATTGGCGCGGGGTGATAGAAGGGTCCAGGATGTTATCCTCTCACTCGCCGGGGGCGTGGGTCTTGCGAAGGTTCAAAGAGAAAGCCCGATCAACCTCAATTTCTATGTGACGAGAGAAAGGGGAGCGGACGAGCGCTTTCCGTGGGATTTCATCACAGGAGAAAAAGAAAAGGCACGCCTTCAAAAACAGCTCAATACGGTGCTGGCGCAGCTATCGAGCAGTAAGCAGTGAGCAGTGAGGAGGAAGGAGTGACCAATGCGTGGGGTTGGCTTTTCAGCGAGGCGGTATTATTATGCAGTATGCAGGAAGGTCATCGATGACATTAAAGGAGAAGGTGGCGCAGGCTATGCAGGAGCTTGAGCCAAAGCTGGAAGATCTTGCCGAGGGGCATGCGGAGTTGATGGAGGTTGATGAAGAAAAGCGGATTGTGACGCTGAAGTTAATCGGAGGCCGCCTGCATTGATGCGGTGAATTTGCCCTCGGTCTGTGGGCAGAAAAGCTTCTGAAGGAAAAGGTCCCTGAAGTAAAGGACGTAATCGGCATCGACGCATCGCTACTTGCTCTGCAGGAGTTGAAGAAACAGTTGAAGGGTTGAAACGTTGATACGTAAATACGTTGACGCGTATACGCGTTGATACGTTAACAAGTCTGGTCGTTACCAGTCACCGTGTCTCCGTATCACCGTGTCAACGAATCACGTTCTTATCGGCTGTCACTTGGAATCTTTCGGTTCGGTCGGATACTTCGCAGAAGTCCATTCAGCCCAGCCGCCCTTCAGAAAGTAAGTCTTGGTGAACCCCCGCATCTTCATGATCCGCGCCAAACTGGCGCTGGTTCCGTTGTCGGGTCAGTCACAGTAGAGGACCAGCATCTTATCTTTCGGGTACTTGTCCAGCCATTGACCCGGCTTCATCGGGTCTTCGCGGACTGCACTCTTGACCTTGATGTTGCTGGCGTCCCACTCCCGAGGCAACCGCAGATCTATAATAGCGACGTCCGCATTACCCAGGAGCGGCAACAGCTCTTCCTTGGTAATCTTGTCGGCCTCTGGGGGTGGTGCGGCCAGGGCAAGATCAGCAACGATAAGTGACACCCAGGCGAAGCAGGCTAGGAGTAATGCACGTTTGTCTCTCATCCTACACATCTGCTTACTTCTTGGGCTCGGTCGGATATTTGGCGCCCAACCATTCGATCCAGCCGCCTTTCAACGCATAAACCTTCGTATAACCCTTTTGCTGAAACTTCGACGCCACACTGGCGCTCGTCGCTTCGTTCATTCAGGAGCAGTAGAAGACGAAGGTCTTCTCTTTGGGATACTTATCCATCCAGGACCCCACATCCACGGGGTCTTCCCGGACCGCCCCTTTAATCATGAGCGTATCCTTCTGCCAATCACCCATCGAGCGCACATCGATCAGAATGAAATCCGGGTTGCCAAGTTGCGGCTTCAAATCTTCCTTGGTCATCCGAGGCACCGTATCCTGGGCTTGGACAAGCACTCCGAGAAAAACCATGCCAGCAGCAGCAATGCAGAGTATGGTCATACAGAGAAGCAGCTTTTTCAAGTTATCCCTCCTGAAATAGTCGAAACGTATACTCCACCAACTTACTCTCAATTATAATGCAGAATACTTTACAAGTAAACTATAAATGGGGCTCGCGTCGCCCCCTCCATCGGCAAAGCCGTCGGAGCCTCCCCCTCTCGCTCGCCGTGCTCGCTAGATAGATTTCCACTTGGGGCCTGTTCATAATGAGGTGCCGCAGACTTACGCGTGGAAATCTATTATTGGTACACCCGCAAGCGGGTACCCGGCTTACCGTGCGGGAGCCTCGACAGACAGGGTTCGAATACCCTAAATCTTATCCGCGACGGGCACAAAGCTTGACTTCACGGTTTTTTTGGCTATAATATTGGGGCTTTGGAGGTGAGAGTATGGGACTTGGATTGATTGGAAAGAAGCTGGGCATGACCCAGATTTTTGCGCAAGACGGAACGATCATTCCGGTGACCGTGGTGCTGGCCGGCCCCTGCCGCGTGGTGCAGAAGAAGACTGCGGAGCGTGAGGGGTACAATTCGTTTCAGGTAGGGTTTGACGAGATAAAGAAGCTTACCCGCGTAAATAAGCCGCAGACGGGCCATTTCAAGAAGGCTAATATTGCTCCGTTAAGAAAGCTGGGCGAATTCAGGGTTACGGCGGAAGAATTAGGGACCTTTGACGTGGGAAGTGAAATACCTGTAGACATCTTCAAGCCGGGTGATTTCGTGGATGTTTCGGGTATCTCCATAGGAAAAGGCTTTGCAGGTGTCATAAAACGACACGGCTTCGCAGGCGCTCCGGGTGGCCACGGCACTCACGAGTTCTTCAGGCACGGAGGCTCCATCGGTGCCAACACGACCCCCGCGCACGTTCTGAAGGGTATGAAGATGCCCGGACATCTGGGGGCACAGAAGGTCACCGTCCAAAATCTGAAAGTGGTCGAGGTGAGGGGCGACACGAACATTGTGATGATAGAAGGGGCGATCCCGGGCCCAAAACAGGGCTACATCGTCATAAGGAAAGCCGTCAAGAAACCCGGTCCAGCAAAGTAGTGCGTATGTGTTTAAGGACCTATCCCTCCTTTTACCTTATGTAAGAAAATATAGGGGCGAGTTTACCCAGGGTGTCGTAACCCTGGTACTCGCCTCCTGTTGTTCCGCCACAATCCCCTTCCTCATCAAATATGCCGTAGACGGGCTTCAGGCAGGCTTGCGCTCACAGGTGTTGCGCATCATCGGGATCGCCTGCGTGCTCGCCTTCACGCAAGCAATCCTCAGATGGCGATCACGAATGAAAATCCTGAACAGCTCCCGCGAAATAGAGTATGAGCTGAGACGCGACTTTTACACCCATCTGATATCGCTCCCTTATAGCTTCTTCAAAGAGCAACACCGGGGCGACCTGATCGCCAGGATCATGAACGACATAACGAACGTGCGCCTGATGGTCGGTATGTCGATTCTCCACTTCTCCAGTACCGCAGCAACGACAATCCTGAGTCTGGTTATGATGCTACGGCTCAATGCTCTTATCGCTCTGCTGGCGATCCTTCCGCTCTGTCTCCTTTTCGTGCTCATCAAGGGCTACATGGAGAAACTCCACGGGATCTTCAAGGACGTGCAGGACACCTACGGAAGGCTTTCGAAGGGCGCCAATGAGGTGCTCAATGGCATCAGGCTGGTGAAGAACTACCTCCTGCATGCCGAGGAACAGGACCGGTTTGAGAAACTGAACCGGGAGTACATGAAAAAAAATCTCGCGTCGACGCGCCTTTGGGGCATGGTCTTCCCAGCAATCGGATTTCTCGGGGGCATGGGCACTTTGATAGTCATGTGGCTGGGCGGCTATTTTCTGATGTACGGGAGGATCACCCTGGGGGACTTCATCGCACTCAATGCATATTACACCATGCTGATGTGGCCGGTGGTGGCGCTTGCGTGGATCATGAACCTGTACCAGCGTGGTGTCGCCTCCGTCAGAAGGCTTGAAGAGATTTATGCTTATCCGGTTGAGCAGGAGGTCGGTGCCTCACCTGAGCGGATCAAGGGGCGTTTGGAATTCAGCGGTGTGAGTCTCATGAAAGGAGGGCGCCAAATACTGAAAGATATAAGCTTTACGGTGGAGCCGGGAGAGAAGCTCCTGCTCATAGGGTCCACAGCCAGCGGTAAATCGACGATCCTGAACCTGATTCTCGGTCTTGACGGAGAGTACGAGGGCGTAATAAGGATTGACAACCTGGGTGCTGATGAGATCTCCCCGATTGCCCGAAGACGGCGCATTGCCATCGTGCCGCAGGAACCCTTCCTTTACTCACTCCCGATCAGAGAGAATATTTTTGCTGATGAACGGGCGGAAGCAATGGTAGACGCTGTCCAGTTGGAGGAGGAGATCGAAAGATTTGAGAAGAAGTTGGAAACGGTTGTGGGTGAGCGAGGGGTGATGCTCTCCGGCGGCCAGAAGCAGAGGCTCACCCTGGCGCGGGCACTCGCCATGAAACCTGACGTCCTGCTCCTTGATGATCCGTTTACGCATGTGGATGGTTACACGGAGCACCTGATCTGGGAGAAAATCTGGCCACTCATCAAAGACGTGACCGTGATTATCACATCAACGAGGCCGGTTCCGGTCACCTTCGTCGACAAGGTGCTCGTGTTGTCTGAAGGAAGGATCATTGATGAGGGGCGGCCGGACGAGCTTCTTGAGCGAAGCCCGTATATGAAGCTGCTCTACGAGGTAAAGACAGGCCGTGGATAAGGGCATCATAAGAGAATTTCTCTTCACGTATGTCGTCAGATTCAAGAGGATTGCGTTTCTCTCGCTCCTACTCATGCTCCTGACCGCAATTGCAAGGATGGCGCCTCCTTACATCCTCAAAATAGCGATCGATAGATTTATTGCGCACCGGGATTTTCACGGTCTCTCGCTCATGGCAGGCTGCTATCTCGCTTTCATCGGTATGGAATACGGCGCGCTCTACTTCCAGATTTATATGACGCAGCTCTTTGGCCAAAGCGTCATAAAGGAGATGCGGCTCAATACCTTTGCTCATCTACTGGCGCTTCCCGTGCCCTACTTTGACAAGACCCCCCATGGCAAGAGCCTCAACTATCTGACCAGCGACATGGAGAATATCAATGAGTTTATAACATCAGGGATTGTAACCACCTTTGCCGACGTCATCACCATCACCGGTATCCTCGGCATCATGATCTATCTGAGCCTTCCGCTTACAGGCGTTGTACTTCTTTTCTTTTTCATTCTCTTCCTGGTGACCAATTTTTTCAGAAAGCGCTTCTCGGCCGCGTACCGTGACACACGGGAGAGCGTCTCGGAGATGAACGGATTTCTCCAGGAGAGTTTCGCAGGTATCTACGTTTCAAAGGCGTTCAATCGCAAGGATGCCGAAATAAGCTCGTTCGACGAAAAGAATAGACGATATATACAAGCGTTCAAGAGGGTGATCTTCTACCTTTCTCTTTATTTTCCTTTGGTGGAATCTGTCGGCGTGCTTTCGGTTCTTGCCATTCTCTGGGCGAGCGGACAGGTACTGGCCTACGGCGTGCTCACCTTCGGTACGATAGTCGCGTTCATAGAATATTCCCAAAAGTTGTATAATCCCATCAGGGATCTGAGCGAAAAATACAACGTGTATCAGAACGCGCTTTCAAGTCTCGAAAAGCTCCACAAGCTTCACCTCATGGAAAGGGAGCATAAGGGAGGGGATGTGACGCAGGTAACAGGTGACATAGAGTTGAAAGATGTATGGCTCTCATACGAACAAGACGACGTATACGCCCTCAAGCGGATAAACCTTACTATCAGGGAAGGGGAGCGCGTGGGCATCATAGGCCTCACCGGCTCGGGAAAAACGTCGCTCATCAACCTCCTGCTCGGTTTCTACAAGCCAACGAAGGGAGAGATCGGCATCGGTGGTAAACCGATGGAGCGTTACTCTCTCGAATCGATACGCAAAGCTTTCGGCATCGTCTCACAGGACGTGTTCATTTTCCCGAGAAGCGTCAGAGAAAACCTGTTCATTGACGATGAAAGTTCTCTTCCAAAAGACCTGGGTCTTGTCCTGAAGGGATTCTCTTCTGAGGAAGGCCTGAACAAGGCCATTGCAGAAGATGGTGTCAACCTGTCTGAAGGAGAAAAACAGCTTATATCGATTGGCCGCGTCATGGCGTACAAACCGCGCTATCTGATTCTCGACGAAGCCACGAGCAGGATCGATAGGTACCTGGAAGGACGCATAGAGGAGGCACTGAACAAGAATTTTTCTTCCACCACATGGGTTGTCATCGCCCACAGCATGGCCTTCATGGCTGAGATGGACCGGATTGTCGTGATACATGATGGCCGGCTCGCAGAAGAAGGCACACACACCCAGCTCCTGGCAAACGGAGGGATCTACAACCACCTCTACACTATTTACGCGAACCGAAAGGATCAACAGGCCTATGAAAATCTACGTAGTGAGACACGGCGAAACAACGTGGAATAAGGAAGAGGTCTTCAGAGGCAGGAAGGATATCCCTCTGAACGATACGGGTCTCTGGCAGGCCGAACGCACCGGGGCATTCTTTTCTGACAAAGGGGTCTCCGCGATCTACTCGAGCCCCCTGTCGAGGGCGCGGCAGACCGCTTCCAGAATAGGTGAGGCAAGTCGTGTGCCGGTGACGGTGGATGATGCGTTCACCGACATGGATTTTGGCCCCTGGGAGGGGCTCTCCCTTGTAACGGTTGAGGAGCGCTTCCCGCAAGCGCTCGACACATGGAGGAACCGTCCGCATCAGTTCCGTGTCGCGGGGGCAGAGACACTGGCCCGCGTGAGGAAGAGGGTGGAAAAGAGGCTCCGGGAGGCAGTTACAGATGGCCTGACAAATGGCCCGGCGGATGGCCCGGTTGTTGTCATCGTAACCCACCGGGTCATCTGCAAGCTGCTCGTCCTTCATTTCCTGGGCGTGTCGAACCGCTTCTTCTGGAAAATCAAGTGTGATCCGGCGAGCATTACCTTTGCCGAACAGACCGGGGAGGATTACACGCTTTCCATGGTCAACCAGACGCTCCAGTTGCAGGATCGAGCCGTCTGTCGGGAGTACCGCGATTTTTGAGTCGCCCTGAAAACTGTTGACAGGGTGTATACAATAATAGTTAGATACGTAGGTATGTGAATTTTCTTGTTAGCTTCCAACAAATTTGTTTAAGGAGGTAGTACATGAGGTTCATGCAGAATCACAAGTTCCCTATCGCCTTACTCTTTCTTTGTCTCATGGGGTTGTTCCTGGTGCCTGCAGTTTTCGCAGGTGAGGCAGATATAGTCGTGCCTGACCTGACCAAGATCCAGTTTACGGTTTTGGGGGGCTCTTTAAGCGGGATATCGATCATGTATTTCGGCCTACTCATCTGTGTCATCGGTCTTATATTCGGCTTGATCCAATCCAACCAGACTAAGAACCTGCCCGCGCACAAATCCATGCTCGATGTCTCCGACATCATATGGGAGACGTGCAAGTCGTACCTCGCTCAGCAGGGAAAATTTCTTGTTATCCTCTGGGTACTCATCGCCCTCTGTATGGTTTATTATTTCGCCGGCCTGCAGCAGGCGCCATTCGGCAGCATTGTCCTCATTCTCTTTTGCTCAATTCTCGGTATCCTCGGCTCTTACGGTGTTGCCTGGTTCGGTATGAGGATCAACACGAGAGCGAACTCGCGAACCGCTTTCGCGGCACTGAAAGGCAGGCCGGTTGAAGTGGTGGCCATCCCTATGCGCTCTGGCATGAGCGTGGGCCTCCTTCTGGTGAGCGTCGAACTCTTCTTTATGATCTGCATTCTCGTCTTTCTGAAGGAGTTGGCCGGACCCTGCTTCATCGGTTTTGCCATCGGCGAGTCTCTTGGCGCGAGCGCGCTCAGAATCTGCGGCGGTATCTTCACCAAGATCGCCGACATCGGCTCCGACCTGATGAAGATCGTTTTTCATCTGCCGGAAGACGACCCGAAAAACCCGGGCGTCATCGCCGACTGTACGGGTGACAACGCGGGCGACAGCGTGGGACCGACCGCGGACGGCTTCGAGACATACGGCGTCACAGGCGTTGCCTTGATCGCTTTTCTCGCACTCGCCTTGGCGACCAACCCGCTCATGGGCGGAACGTTGATCATCTGGATCTTTGCAATGCGTATCCTGATGATCCTCACGTCGCTTGTTTCCTACTTCATAAATCACGCGATCGTCATGGCCAAGTACGGGAACGCAAAGAAGTTCAACTTCGAGCACCCTCTCACCAGCCTCGTCTGGATCACCTCTGCGATCTCGATTATCGTTACATTCTGGGCAAGCTATACATTGCTCGGTGATCTGCCTGACCCGAAATATGTCTCTTTATGGTGGGCACTTGCAATCATCATCAGTTGCGGTACTATAGCCGGCGCCTTGATCCCGGAGTTCACAAAGGTCTTCACGAGCACCAGCTCCCGCCACGTTCAGGAAGTCGTGGCCTCGGCCCGTCAGGGCGGTGCGTCCCTCGATATCCTCTCCGGTTTTGTTGCCGGCAACATGTCTGCCTTCTGGGAAGGGTTGACCATTCTGGTGCTCATGCTCATTGCCTATCTCGTATCCTTCAACCCGTCTATACAGGCCCTTATGCCCAAGGAATACGCCTTTGCTGCGCCTGTCTTTGCTTTCGGTCTCGTAGCTTTCGGTTTCCTCGGCATGGGTCCTGTAACGATCGCCGTTGACAGCTTCGGCCCGGTCTCCGACAATGCGCAGTCGGTCTATGAGCTATCGAGAATCGAGAGTGTGCCCAACGTTGCCGCTGAGATCAAGGGACAGTTTGGTTTTGAACCTGATTTCGAGAACGGCAAGGATTACTTGGAAGAGGCCGATGGCGCTGGTAATACGTTCAAGGCCACGGCAAAGCCTGTGCTCATCGGGACAGCGGTGGTCGGCGCCACGACCATGGTCTTCGGCATCATCATCCTGCTCGAGCGCATCTTCGGCGGCGCAGTCGCAAAACTGAGCCTCGTGCAGCCGGAAATCATTCTGGGACTTCTCATGGGCGGTGCGGTGATCTACTGGTTTACCGGTGCGGCGACACAGGCCGTTGTTACCGGTGCCTATCGTGCGGTCGTCTTCATCAAGAAAAACATCCAGCTCGACAAGGAGACCGCATCCATCCAGGACAGCAAGGAAGTCGTCAAGATCTGCACCATTTACGCGCAGAAGGGCATGATCAACATCTTCATTGTCGTCTTCTTCATGGCGCTCTCTCTTTCGTTCTTCAACCCGTACTTCTTCATCGGGTACCTCATCGGAATCGCCTTCTTCGGACTCTTCCAGGCAATATTCATGGCGAACGCGGGCGGCGCGTGGGATAACGCGAAAAAGATTGTGGAAGTGGACCTCAAGGAAAAGAACACACCGCTGCACGAAGCAACGGTTGTCGGTGACACGGTGGGTGATCCGTTCAAGGATACCTCATCCGTTTCGATGAACCCGGTTATCAAGTTCACCACGCTGTTTGGATTGCTCGCAACCGAAATCGCCGTCACGATGCAGTCCCAGGCGCTGAAGACCGGCATCGCCATCGTCTTTTTCGTCGTTGCGCTGGTCTTTGTCTATCGTTCCTTCTACGGCATGAGAATCGGGGAAGAGAAGCTGTAAGAAAAGAAAATCCGTTACGGGTTACAGGTTAGAAAAGAGGCGCCGCCATCCGGGCGCCTCTTTTGTTACAGGTTGTAGGCTGCGGGTTAAGCTGAGCCCGACCTTTGATGCCTTCCACCCCTCGGATGCGATCACGCGGTTCGCCGTAAATGTGCTAAAATGAAAGCCTCAGCTTGGCCAAATAACGCCGCAGGGATTAACCTATCGTAGGAGAAGAGAAACGCGCGTGACAGACATCCAGTCCCCCAAGACTTCGGCATGGTCCCCTCTCCGGCATCCCGTTTTTCGGGCACTCTGGATTGCCGCGGTCTTTTCAAATATAGGCTCGTGGATGCACGACGTGGCCGGGGCCTGGCTCATGACCTCCCTCGCACCCAAGCCTATCATGGTCGCGTTGATGCAGACAGCAACCACGCTGCCGATCTTTCTGCTCAGCCTGCCTGCAGGGGCCATGGCTGACGTTGCCGACCGCCGCCGCCTGCTTATTTTCTTCCAGCTCTGGATGACGGTTGGAGCAACCGTTATCGGCCTTCTGACGGTGACCGGGCTCACTACTCCCCTGGTTCTCCTCATCCTTACCTTTACCCTTCAGGTGGGCGGAGCTGTGTCCGGACCCGCATGGCAGGCTATTGTGCCGGAGCTCGTCTCCCGTGCTGATCTGCATGGGGCAGTGGCTTTGGGGGCCATGGGATTCAACATAGCACGAGCAGTGGGCCCTGCTCTGGGCGGCCTTGTAGCAGCTGCCTTTGGGCCGGGCGCCGTCTTCCTGCTCAATGCCGCATCATTCCTCGGTGTGGTCGTGGTGGTATACCGTTGGCATCGCCCTGTACCCGAAAACGCGCTGCCCACCGAGCGGTTCTTGAGTGCAATACGTACTGGCATGCGCTACGTAATTTACGCACCGGCGCTCCACGCTCTTTTTGTACGCGCGTTGCTCTTTGCCTTTTGCGCCAGTGCCCTCTGGGGCCTCCTGCCCTTGCTAGCCCGCAAGGAACTGGGGCTCAGTTCCTTCGGTTACGGTATTCTACTGGGGTGTCTGGGTACGGGGGCTGTCGTGGCAGCCCTTATTTTGCCGAGGGTGCGCCAGCGGTTTTCTGCGGAACGCGTGGTTACGCTGGCGCAGTTCCTCTTCGCTGTGGTACTTGTTGGCCTGGCGCTCCTCCAGCATGTTGTTCTGGTGGGCGTTGCTATGGGTGTGGGTGGTGTGGCATGGCTAACGCTTTTTTCCACATTGACGGGCGGAGTGCAGTTGGCTGTCCCCTCCTGGGTGAGAGGGAGAGTCATGGCCGGTTATAGCATCGTATTCTTCGGAGGATTGGCAGGAGGAAGCGCACTCTGGGGAGCCATTGCCTCGTTCGTTGACATTCCGGTCACGCTTCTCATTGCCTCCATAGCGATGGGAGCCTCTCTTCTGTTTGTATCGCGCTATCGGATGCCGGTCGCAGAAGACCTTGATCTCAGACCTTCCACGCGCTGGCCTGAGACAGAAAGAATCATGGAGCAGTGTCGGGATCAGGGGCCTGTGCTGGTAACGGTCGAGTACCGGGTTGATCCCCGTTCTGCACGAGAATTCGCGCGCGCGATGCAAGGTATGCGACGCATCCGGCTCCGGGACGGAGCGATCGAGTGGGGGCTTTTCCGTGACACTAAAGACCCCGACCGCCATACTGAGTTTTTTATCGTAGAATCATGGCTGGACCACTTGCGGCAGCATGAGCGTTTCACGGTCTCTGACCGTGAGACGGCAAAGTTCGTTCAATCCTTTCATGTTGGAGAGAAGCCACCCGTTGTTTCCCATATGCTGTACGCGTATGGGTCGGAACCAGATTCGTGAAATGGCGGGTGAACATAAGAAAGGGGCGGGCCATGCTGACTGCCGGCCAGCCCCTCAGGCAATCACAAGGTGTTTAGAATATATTACAGTGTGGCCCCGAGGTCAGGTTTTCCACGACTTCCTTCGCTCAGCTTTTAGCCGCCTCTTTCTTGCTTCTCTTTGCTTGCGCCGTTCCCTCTCAGAAGGCTTTTCGTAGAAACTCCTTCTCTTGATCTCCTTGAGAACACCCTCTTTCTGCATCAGGCGCTTGAGGGTTTTGATGGCTTTTTCGATGTTACCGTCGTCGACGTGTACGTACACAGTATCTCCTTTAGTATCTTCTGGGGCCGCCGCCTCTTTTCCCTCTGTCTTTATCCCGCTGTGGACGGGCCTCATCAACGTTAAGCGTGCGGCCTTGGAGCTGTGTACCGTTTAGCCCCGCTTTCGCCTTTTCAGCGCCTTCCCTTGTAGCCATTTCCACAAAACCGAAGCCCTTGCCTTCGATGACATTGACATTGGCTACTTCACCATACTCGGCAAACAATTCCCTCAGCTTTTCCCTGTCCACGGAATAACTCAGATTGCCAACAAACAGTTTGGTTCCTTGCATTGCTGCCCCCCTTTTTCTGGTATCTCTCTGTTTGGCAGTCGCTCGTGAAGAGAAAACTGAAAGAAGCAGGAACGCTCCAGCAACAGAAGAAATATCGGATTGGTGAATATTGATACAGCCTACCACATAATCGTCCAAAAAGAAAAGGAAAAGAAGTTTTCGAAGAAGTTTTCAATGGTGTCGTCAAAGACCGACTCCGTCTATTCTGGCGCCACAAAACTTACAGGCACCCGCGACGATGCTGTATTCCGTTATACTGAAACCATGCCGTTTGATGACCGGTTTCTTGCACTGGTAACAGTACGTATGTTCGGCATCGAGACCAGGGATATTGCCCGTGTACACGTAGCGCAGACCCGCCTCCATTCCTATCTGGCGCGCCCTTATAAGAGTCTTGGACGGGGTGGGAGGAGCATCGGTAAGTTTGTACGTCGGATGAAAGGCGCTCACGTGCCAGGGGGTTTCTGGGCCTGCTTCATCCCTGATGAACCGTGCTATAGCCTTGAACTCCTCATCCGAGTCGTTATGAGTGGGGATAACAAGTGTTGTTATTTCAATCCAGATACCGAGGGCCTTGTAATTCTTAATCGATTCGAGGACCCCGGCTACACGTGCGCCGCACACCTTCTTGTAAAAGTCTTCGGAGATGCTCTTCAAATCGATGTTGGCAGCATCGAGATAAGGCTGTATCGCGGTAAGAGGTTCCTTCTCTATGTATCCATTGGTAACGAAGTTATTTGAAAGACCCTGCTCCTTGGCGAGCCTTGCTATGTCAAAGGCATACTCATAAAACATGGTGGGCTCTGTATAGGTGTAGGATATACTGCGACAGCCCGTCTTTTGTGCATGCCCGACCACGTCGTCCGGAGAGAAGGCTTCGCCGTATATCTGGTCGCGGTCCCTCGGCAGCTGAGATATCTCATGATTCTGGCAATGGAGGCACCGAAAGTTACAACCCACCGTGGCAATGGAGAAGGCCTTTGATCCCGGGAAACAGTGGAAGAGAGGCTTCTTTTCGATAGGGTCTACGTGCCAGGAACAGGGCTTGCCGTACACGAGGGTGTAGAGGATGCCGCCCCGGTTCTCGCGCACACCACAGATACCCCGCTTGCCGTCACTGATGGTGCAGTGATGCCTGCACAGATAACAGTGTACCTTGCTGCTCTCACCTTTCTCGTAAAACGAGGCTTCTTTCACGATGGATCCTCTTTCTGGTGAAGCTTCGTCTTTTCGGTGATGCCGCACTGAAAAGGAGTTTCACAACATCATCCATGTCTCTGACCGGAAGGAAGGTGACCCTCTTCTTCACGTAGTCCGGGATATCTTGTAAGTCCTTCATATTCTCTTCGGGGATGATTACCCGTTTCAAACGGGCCCGCAGCGCAGCGAGCGTCTTTTCCTTAAGGCCGCCGACAGGCAGTACCCGTCCCGTCAGAGTGATCTCGCCGGTCATTGCTATCTTGCTGGCCACCACCCTTCGGGTGAGCGCGCTTATCATGGCAACAGCCATAGTGACACCTGCTGAAGGACCATCCTTGGGGATCGCGCCCTGCGGCACGTGTATGTGCATCTCGAGCTCGTCAAAACTGTCTTGCGGTATGCCCAGTTTCTTTGCCTTGGCCTTTATATATGTGAGTGCAGCCTGGGCTGACTCTTTCATCACGTCCCCCATGCTCCCGGTGAGCGTGAGCTCCCTTCTCCCCTTGCGGCAAGAGGCTTCGACGAAGAGCAATTCTCCGCCCGTTTCAGTCCAGGCGAGGCCGCACGCGACCCCGGGAGTATCCGTTGAAATCGCTGTCTCAGGCGCGAATTTCAACGGCCCGAGAAAGCTGTGCAGGTTCTGAGGTGTGATCGTCACTTTGTTTTTCTTTCCTTCGGCTAACCTCTTTGCAACCTTACGTGAGACGGATGCTATCTCCCGCTCCAGATTTCGCACACCGGCTTCTCTCGTGTAATCCCGTATGAGTTTCTCCACGGCCCTGTCGGCAAAGCTGAGCAGGCTTCTCTTCAGGCCATTCTCTTTCATCTGCTTCGGAATAAGGTACCGTTTCGCGATCATCAGCTTATCCCGTTCAGTATAGCCAGGAAGAGAAATGACCTCCATCCGGTCTTCCAGGGCCGGCGGGATCGTGTCGATCCGGTTTGCCGTGGTGATGAACATCACTTTCGAAAGATCAAAGGGCAGGTTCAGATAGTGGTCGCTGAACGCGCAATTCTGCTCCGGATCCAGGACTTCGAGCAGGGCGCTTGCCGGATCACCCCGGAAGTCCATACCGATCTTGTCTATCTCATCGAGCATAAAGACCGGATTGTTGGTGCCGGCCTGCTTGAGGCCCTGGATGATGCGACCGGGCATAGCGCCCACGTAGGTCCTCCTGTGGCCCCTGATCTCAGCCTCATCCTTCATGCCTCCCAGGGAAATCCTCAAGAAGCTACGGCCCATGGCCCTGGCAATAGAGCGTCCAAGGGAGGTCTTGCCCACACCAGGAGGACCAACGAAGCAGAGTATGGGGCCTTTCATAACGCCTTTCAGTTTGATGACGCTTAAGAATTCGAGGATCCTTTCCTTGACCTTATCCAGGCCGTAATGGTCTTCATCAAGTATCTGCTTTACCCTGGCAATGTGAATGTTATCTTTGGTGGAGTTGTTCCACGGCAGTTCGACCAGCCACTCGATGTAAGTCCTCAGCATGTTTGACTCGATGGCGTCGGGGTGCATCATCTCCAGGCGTTCGACCTGCTTCTTTACTTCTTTCTCCACCTCTTTGGGCATCTTTGCCTTCTTGACGCGCTTTCTGAGGTCCTTGGCCTCATCCTCACGCTCGTCCACCTCACCAAGCTCAGACCGTATCGCCTTCATCTGCTCCCTGAGGAAATAGTCCCTCTGGGTTTTGGTCATCTCCTCCTTGGCCGTTGAGAGTATCTTTGCCTGCATGTTGAGGAGCTGGATCTCCTTGCCGATGATCTCAGAGAGTTTTTTCAGCCGCTCAATCGGATCGATGATCTCCAGAATCTCCTGGGCCTTTCCTACAGGCAGCCCCAGGTTGGCACATGCCACATCGGCAAACTTGCCCGGTTCATCGATCGTGTCGAGGACAAGAAGCACATCGGGAGAGATCATCCTTCCCATGGAGACCACCTTCTCCATCTCTTCCTTTATGTAACGCATGAGCGCTTCGATCTCCAGAGTGATCTCGGTGATGATTGGTTCCTCGATGGTCTTTGTCTCCACGAGGTACGTCGGTGTTTCCTGAACGTATTGGACGATCTGTGCCCTTTTTAGACCCTGTACGAGCACCTTGATCCTTCCGTCAGGCAGCCTCAGCATACGCATGATCTGCGAGACAACGCCCAGTGAATGGATCCTTGCTGGCAAGGGATCCTCGTCCGTCAGATCCTTCTGCGCCGCTACGAGGATGAGCCGATCCGTCGAGAGCGATTTTTCGATAGCATTGATCGACATCTCCCGCCCTAGAAACAAGGGGAGTGTCACCGAAGGGTACATTACCATCTCCCGCACAGGGAGCAAAGGAAGTACCTTCGGTATCTTGACCGTTTCAACTTCGATCATTTTTTAAAGCCTCCTAATCCTCACGATACCAGAAAGGCCCTGAAGGCCCGGTATGTCTCGTGAATATCGAGTTTGCTGGAGATTTCAAAGGGGGAGTGCATTGCAAGAATGGGTGCGCCCATATCAATAATATCCATGCCGTATTCGGCAAGATACTTCGCTACAGTCCCACCTCCTCCCTCATCAATTTTTCCCAGCTCTCCTGTCTGCCAAATGATGCCTTCCCTGGAAAAAAGGCGTCTGATCTCAGCCACATATTCAGCGTGGGCATCGTTGGCCCCCACCTTGCCCATGTGGCCTGTAAACTTGGTCACGCAAATGCCGCCGCCAAGATAACAGGCGTTCTGCTTCTCGTGCACATCCTGCCAGTTGGGATTGACCGGCCCGTTCACATCCGCACTGATGGCCTTCGAATTAAAGAGTATCCGCTGCACCGTGTCGTCGGAAACGGCCTGGCCGGAAGCGCCCAGTATCTCGTGTAAGAACATCCTTATGAAACGGGACTTGGCCCCGGTATTACCCTCGGAGCCTATCTCTTCCTTATCTACGAAAATCGCCAGGGTTGCATGGAGCGGCTCTTCCGCATCGCAGATCGCTTTAAGCAGAGGGTAGGCGGACGCCCTGTCGTCCTGCCCGTATGCGCCGATCAAGCTTGCGTCCAAGCCGACATCCCTTGCCTTGAAAGCGGGGACAATCTCGATCTCAGCGCTGATGAAGTCTTCTTCCACCACGCCGTATCTGTCACTGAGGAGCCTCAAGATCTGGCTCTTGACTGCGTTTTTCTCCTCGCCGAGTAAGGGCAGGCTCCCGAAGAGTACCGTTAGCTTCTCCCCCTCGATGGCCTCTGAAAGCTTCTTCTCATCCTGGGTTTTCCTCGAGAGGTGGGGCAAAAGATCGTCGATGGCGAAGACAGGGTCCCGTTCATCCTCTCCGATAGCGAGTTCTACTTTAGTACCGTCCGTTTTCACGATAACGCCATGGATAGCAAGGGGCATCGCCACCCAGTGGTACTTCTTGATGCCGCCATAATAGTGGGTTCGCAGAAGAGCCAGATCGATGTCTTCGTAAAGCGGGTTCTGCTTGAGATCGAGCCTCGGCGCGTCTATATGGGCGATGATGATTCTCAAGCCCTCCTTGGGATCAGCCCTGCCCGGGCGCCAAACCATGACTTCCTTACCCTTGTTAATGCGGAACGTCTTTCCCGGAGACGAACCATTGGCAAACCCTGCCTGCGTGAGGGTGCTATCTATGCATCTGGCGGCTTCCCGTTCTGTTTTTGCCCGGTCGAGGAACTCTTTGTATCCATCACAGAAAGTAAAAACCTGCTCGATTTCGTCTTTCGTCTTTTTTTTCCAACCGGATTGTCTTTCCATAGGTGGGTGAAACTATTAACATTAGATTACCAGAACTGCGCTGCCCAGTCAATCTAAGGCCAGTAATACTTAGTAATATCATCTAGTTATGATGGTAGCAGGCAGCTGACTGCGTCAGTGGCAGGGGCGGCAAGGATGAGGGCTCTACTCAGGCCCGGCCATAGTCATCTTCTGCCCGGGTGATGTCATCCTCGCCAAAATAATCTCCGGTCTGGACCTCGACAAAAATGAGCGGGACAGTTCCCGGGTTCTTGACGCGGTGCCATGCGCCCTCGGGAATGTCTATCGCCTCACCGGCCGAAAGACCGATCTCTGCGTCGTTGCGCGTCACGACAGCCTCGCCTTCCAGTATGAACCAGTGCTCTCTTCTGTGTCCGTGTTTCTGAAGAGAGAGCCGTTGGCCGGGCTGGATGACGATCCTCTTCACCTTGTGACGCGGCGCGTCCTCGAGCACACAATAATGACCCCAAGGCCGGTAATCTTCCTCGTACATTGGCTATATTCTAGGGGGAGCGACGCTGCTTGTCAATGAAGGAAGGATCAACGCTTGCGGCGGCAAGGTAGTTGCGGCGGAAGAGTAGGGATACTGTGGAGCGCATTATTGACTGTGCCACCAAGTGGAACTGGAGCCGCCTGTCCGTGGGCGAGCCGCTGGCCAAGAGAAAAGTTTTTCTTGTGAAGAGCGGAACCAAAGTTATAATGTATGATTGGGTACATGTTTTCAAGGGTCAGAAAAGTTCGAATCCTGGGAGATGACCTGAGCGGCAAAGGGGGATGGGTTTAGCTGGCACTGGGAGTCATGAGCTGCTCTGTGATGCTTCAGGTGTGATCAGGGGATAGACAAAGCAATCATGCGTCTCTGGGGTAACGAGTATAACAAAATGGAGTTTGCGGGTGCCTTCGGCGATCTGGGTACCCTCATCCCTTTCGTCGTCGGTTACATCACCCTCAACAAAATGGACCCCGTGGGCATTCTCGTTGCCTTTGGGATCTTCAAAATCTTTGTGGGTCTTTATTTTCGGACACCTGTACCTATCCAGCCGATGAAGGCCATCGGAGGAATGGCAATTGCCCATGCTGGCACCATCACGCACGGCATGATCTGGGCCTCAGGGATTTTTACAGGAGTCTTCTGGCTTCTCATGGGGATTACCGGTGCGATAACATGGATCCAGAAGATCACCACGAAACCTGTGGTACGAGGCATCATGCTCGGTCTCGGTCTCGGCTTTATTCGAGAGGGGCTGGGCATGATGAGGGACGAGCCGTTGTTTGCCATCGGGGGAGCGGTCTTGACACTTTTCCTCCTCAGCAGTAAACGGTACCCAGCCATGCTCGCCCTGCTTGCTTACGGGATCACGGTTGCCCTTATCCACAATCCCGCCTTGCTCCGAGATCTATCCCATATTTCGATTCGGTTCAGGTCACCGGAGATCGGCATCCCCCGGCTCTCATGGAGTGACCTCTTGGCTGGGTTCATCATCCTCGGCCTACCTCAAGTTCCCCTCACTCTAGGTAACGCCATCATCGGGACGGTGGCGGAGAATAACGAATATTTTCCGGACAGGCCGGTGACGGCTAAAGCGATCAGCATCGATCACGGCGTGATGAACCTGATCAGCCCCTGTATTGGTGGTATCCCCCTGTGTCACGGGGCAGGGGGCATGGCAGGGCATATGCGTTTCGGTGCAAGAACCGGAGGGGCGCTCGTGATACTGGGCCTGATCGTGCTTTTCGCAGGGCTTTTTTTGAGCGACTCCATAGTGCTTATTTTCCAGGTTTTCCCGCGTTCCGTTCTTGGCGTAATCCTGTTTTTCGCTGGGGTAGAGCTTGCCTTGGTCGTTAAGGACGTGAGGTTGAAGGAAGAGAACCTCTTCGTTCTCCTTATCACGGCAGGGACTGCTATGTGGAATATGGGCGTGGCTTATCTGGCCGGACTTTTCATCTACTACGCCCTCAACCGCCGCTGGATCAAGCTGTGAAGGGTAAAACGCTAACCGTGTGAGCGACACCTCACCCGTTCAAGGTACTCACGGTACTTCTCGGCAAAGGCCGGTGACTGTTGTGGGGTATGACATGTAACACAGGTCGACATGTCAGGCTTAGCCGGTTTTTCTTGCTTTGGATTTTTGAGATGCCCGTTAGCTCGTCCGTGACACGCATCGCACTGCACGTTGCGCAGCCCGGCCTGTTGATCGCGCATTGAAAAACCCCCTGGTGCATTAAATCTGGTCGTATGGCACCGGAGGCACTCGGGGTCGAACTCTCGACTAATCTGGACCAGAGATGTATAGGCCTTAGCGTGCGCCGTCTTTTGCCATTGCACATACTCAGGCTGGTGGCACTTCGAACACATTTCTGCCTTGAGAGTTTCGGTCTGCGCCCTTCCCAGTTTGAACAGACGGACAACCTCCCCGTTATATTCTGCGATCATGGCCCTGATACCCGGATCTTCCCTTACGGCCTTATCCATTTCCGCCACTTCCCATCGCGGTATCCCGGTCTCACCCCTGGCGACAGTTATCCTTCCAACGCGCTGTCCTCTGTTCCCTATCTCGAAAATACTCGTTTTCCCAACCATTATCGGATCACGTGGGTAGTCACTGCTCTTGCCTCTGAGGACGAGGTTAAGATCAGGAAAAGCCTCTGCCAGACGTCTGTCCTGAGCAGACTCTTGTTCTGTTAATGCAACCAGGAAATCGGCCTTGCCCTTTACCTGCGTAACGGCCCTCATTATTGACTCCAAGGGATCAATCGCATAAGCGGAAGCAGAATGGGGTACAGACATACGGTCTGCTATGCCGAAAATTGCTACTCTCGTGTGTCCTACGCTCTTGAGAACATACGGCTGAAAAAGAAATCGTCCTTTTGCGTCGACCAGATTAGTCGAGATAAACCGTATCCGATAAGTTTTCTCGAGGGACTTAAGGAACCCGACTCCCAGGGCCAGATCGTACGGTCCGACGTTAACTGCGTCGTAACCCATTCTTGCGTAACTCGCGGCTATGAGGCCTGCCTTCAGTTTTTGTTGCTGCACTCCCTTTTCATCCAGATCCGATAAAGATCCGCCATCAACCAGGAGATTCCCCGAATCCGCAAGCAGAGTATTCACGGTCCTTGTGCTCGCGAGCCATTTAGCCTTCCTGGCAAGACCGCCAAGATTTTTTCCTGTCTTCGCTCACCCGCACGGATCCACGTACCCCCTCACATCAGCCGAATGGATGATGTAAAAGTCCTCGCCGGCAGAGACGCTCCTCATAGCAAGAGACAAGAGCATGGCAAGCAAAACTGAGAGAATGATCTTGCCTGTCAGTTCGCTTCCTCTCGGAGAGCTACTCGCGGGTCCTGATAACAATTCTTTCTTCATTAGACGGACTATGAGTGGCGGAAAGTCTCTCGCATCCTCCGTGCAGTAATACGATACACATCGATATCATGTCGTGTCAACGAGCTGCTAGAGTCCTTGGTATCTCGCCATCTTGTTATGCGCAACAGGCCAACCCAGTAACAAAGTTGTCTCCATGTCTTCTTCAAAAGAACTTATCGATACCATAAGAATTAATCACTTGACATATAACCGCAGCCACACAAGTATATAATCGTATCCAACGCGACACAATAGAGCAGGCTTTGGCACAGGCGAGCCTGAGCGATAGTCTGGATAATCGTGGTTTATAAATCCGGGTTTACCCGGAAAAAAACCGGGAAGGGGGAGGGCATGACCATAATAACGATTTCCAGGTTTACGATGAGTGGCGGTGAAAGGCTGGCCACGTGTCTTTCAGAGAAATTAGGCATTCCATCATTGAGTCGCGAAGTGATCATTCAGGTCGCGAATCAGTTTGGCGTTTCTGAAGCCGCGCTTTGGGAACAGCTGGAAAAAACTAAAGGCGCATCCTCCGAGCGCGCCCTCTATCTGGCAGCTCTCCAGCTTGCACTGGCCGAGAGGGCTCAGCAGGGCCCTTTCGTCTACCATGGGCTCGCCGGCCATTTCCTCCTCAAAGGCATTCCCCGAATTCTCAAGGTGGGCATCGTAGCCCCGCGTCAGTTTCGGGCCGAGGCACTCATGAGACAGAAGAACATTAGCATGGACGAAGCTGTCCGCTCGATTCAGCGGTGGGATGAGCGCAGCATCAAATGGGCGCGTTTCCTTTACAATGTGGACTGGCTGGACCCCTCGTTGTACGATCTGGTGCTCAATATTGCCAGCGTTAGCGTGGAGAGCGCCTGTGAGATTGTCATCTGCGCGCTGAACCAGCAGGAGTTTAAGGAATTCCCTGGAACGCAGAAGATGATCGAAGATTTTGTTCTTGCCAGTCGCGTCAAGCTTCAACTGGCCACCCACGAACGGACCAAGGGGCTGGAATTGGAAGTCTCAGCGCAAGAAGGCGTGGTAAAAATCACGGGCCAGGTCCTTATGGGCGGGATGTTCTCCTGGGGAGGAAGGGAGAGCATTCGCAATGACCTGATTGAAGTCTCCAAAACGGTTCCAGGAGTCCAGAAGGTCGTGGTTGCTGTGGAAGGAAAGGCTGTTCCTCTCGAATAGAGGCGCAAAAAATTCCTCGGGTCGAAGGAGAGCGATGAATATTTATCTGCCCATTGCGCACATGAGCGTAAACATCTTTCTCCTGGTGGGCCTCGGTGGGTTAGTAGGTTTTCTTTCGGGTCTGTTTGGCGTAGGGGGAGGCTTCCTCTTGACTCCTCTTCTTATTTTTGCCGGAATTCCGCCGATGGTTGCTGCAGCCAGCGATTCGAATCAGATCGTGGCTGGTGCTGCGTCCGGGGCCTACGCCCACAGCCGCATGGGGAACGTGGATTTCAAGATGGGCATCACCCTCCTTCTCGGCGGGATCACAGGAGGGTCCATAGGAGTGCAGATCATCAAAGTCCTGGCTGCGCTCGGCCAGGTAGACTTTGTCATTAAGCTCATCTACGTGGTAATCCTGGGACTGATCGGCGGCTTCATGTTTATCGAGAGTCTTACAGCTTTGAGACGCACACGGGCTGTGCCGGAAAATGACTTCTTCGTGGAACCGAGGGAATCAGCCCTGCGAAAGCTCGCCGCGAGACTCCCTTTGCAGATGACGTTCGAAAAATCGCACATGACCACATCGGCTATCTTCCCGTTCTTCCTGGGGGCTGCTGTGGGACTCCTGGCTGCCATCATGGGTGTTGGCGGAGGATTCATCATGGTGCCGGCAATGATCTATATCCTAGGCATGCCCACGATCGTCGCCATTGGCACGGATCTGTTCCAAATTGTGTTGACCTGCATCAATGTGACTATCCAGCAGGCGATACTCAACCACACGGTTGACCTGGTTCTGGTAGTGGTCCTCTTTTTCGGTTCAACGATCGGCGCCCAAATCGGTGCCCGGGTTGGCAGGCGCCTTCGGGGAGAGCAACTGCGTATCCTTCTCGCCATCATCGTGCTGGTGGTGATGATCAAGATGGTCTACGATTTAGTGGTGACACCTGACAACGTTATCGGCCTCGCCAGGGGAGGTGGTCACTGATGCGGTTATTGATAGTGACCTTTCTTGTCGTGACAGCTTCTTTCATCGCTTTGGTAAGTCTGGGAGATGCGGCGCAAGGGCCATCCGGGCCCGAATGTTTGCAGATGGATCCTCCATTCCTCGAAAGGACATTATTCCTTAAAGCCGTCCATACAATGACCATAACCGGGCCACGTCCTGAAGGGTGCGACATCATTCTCAAAATTGTTTCTCCGGTCCGCGATTTCAGGCTGAACAAGTCCGGAAAGGGTCTCGGGTTTGTCTGGTTGCCCGTAGGCCATGCCGAGGTTAAGGAGATTCCCGCGATGTATCAGGTTCTGAGCTCGGCAAAGATTACAGATATCCTTCCCCCTGCCGAACAAGAGGCGACGGGCCTGACCCTGGACTACAAGGAAGTCTATGAGCAGTGCAAGGTCCATTTTGAAAAGGATATGCCGCACAATGAAATTTCCGCCCTACGCCGGGAATACGTTTCCGGATTAATCAAGATTTTCAAAGACGCAGGACTTTATCTCAGACAGGAAGGAGCGATCCAGATCAACGGGTCTCAATTCAGCGCACGAAGCGTGCAACCCTCTGACGCCCCTCTCGGTGAATATAAGGTCTTTTGCTATGCGGTCCAGGACGGCAAGGCCCGTCTCATTTTTCAGGACAAGTTTTTGGTCAAATCAGGAACGCTGGGTCAATGGCTTGCTTACCACGCCCAGGCGAGCCCGGTGATTTATGGAGTCCTGGCAGCGGTGATCGCAGTGGCAGCTGGACTACTCGTCGGTGTCGTTTTTAGAAAAGGTGGCTCACATTAGACTTTGCTTGGCTATAAGTCTGCTTCATACCCTTTTTCCGCCGCTAACCTGCTTCTTGTAGAAATACCCATGGGTCTTGCTTTCATATGGTGTCTGGATGAGCGCTGGCAGCTCGCTGACCAGTCCGTAGCCTGTTATACCAATTCGCCTTCAAGTGTATACCTTCGTTGTCGCTGCGGCGCTTTCCTCGACGTACTGCTCAGTACGCCTGCGTCAGCTCCTCGCTGCCGCCCGGGGTACCCGGCCGAAGGCTGGGTCGTCCATCTTGAATGCAGATTGGTATTAGATTGGAGGTAAAGCTATGAATATCTTCCTACCCATCGCACAGATGAGCGTGAGCATCCCGGTAATTTTTGCTGCGGGCGGGGTCGTCGGGCTGCTGTCCGGCCTCTTCGGCGTCGGCGGTGGGTTTCTGCTCACGCCGCTGCTGATGTTTTTAGGTATATCACCCGCCGTCGCGGCAGCTTCCGACGCGGCGGCTATCGTAGCAGGATCGACAACCGGTACGCTTGAACATTCACGGGGGCGCACAGTCGACTACAAAATGGGTTTCTGGCTCTTCGTGGGCGGATCCGTCGGTAGCGTCGCCGGCGTGGAATTGATCCACTGGCTTAACCGCTTCGGGCCTGCCAACAGTGCCATTCGCATCTTGTATTTAGTCATGCTCGGGGTGATCGGTGGCATTATGCTGGTGGAGTCAATCGGGCAATGGCGGCGCGGTGCGTATATGTCCGAGAGAAGATTCGAGCCGATACGCGCGCGGAGATGGGTCGAGGCCCTGCCGTTCCAGGTTCGATTTCCAAAGTCGGATATCCAGGTTTCGTTGCTGGTTCCGATTGGCTTCGGCATGCTGGCCGGTGTACTTGCGGCGATGATGGGTGTGGGCGGTGGCTTTATCATGATCCCGCTGATGCTTTACATATTGCGCATGCGGATACACGTGGCAGCGGGCACAAGTCTTTTTCAGATCCTTTGCACCTGCATGCTGGTCACCGTGTTGCAAGCCACGAAGAACCATACAGTAGACTTCGTGCTCGCCTTCCTCTTGGCTATAGGCACGACGACCGGCGCAATGATCGGTACCAGACTCGGGCGTCGATTGCGGGCCGACCAGCTCAAGATTCTAATGGCTCTAATCATCCTCATAGTAGCCTGCCAGATAGGGTGGAATCTTTTCAGCACGCCCGCGACCTTCCTTTCGCATGTCGCGGGCGAATGAGGTGAGCCGTGAATAAGCAAAAAGCTCATGCTCTAAGCGTCGTGAGTATTGCAATCGGGCTGGTGTGGATACTTACCATTCCAGTCGCGCATGCGGCTAGGTTTTCTACAGTCGAGCCCACGCGTATCTCGGCCGGCGTGTTTTATGACGGCGCCACCTTGCACGTTCGGGGCAGCATCGGTGAGGGATCTCAAGTAGTGGTCCGGATAAAAGGGGCGTCAGAGCATCATGTGTTCAACCGTCGCGGCAAGATCGGCGGGATGGTGTGGGGCGGCATCGAACATGTCACGTTCCGGAACGCACCGAGCTTTTATGCGGTTTACACCTCGGTGGCCTTAGCGACGACGGCTACCCCGGCCTTGCGCGCAGAGCTCCAGCTCGGCTATGATCCGCTGGAGGCGAAGATGGAGGTTGAAGGAACAAAGGTCGATAAACACGTGATGATCACCCACTTCGTGCGCTTCAAGGAGAGCGAAGGTCTGTACCGCATCGCATCCGGAGCGGTGCACCTCGAAGACCCTCAAGGGGGCTCTCGCTCTTTTGATGTAGCGGTACCGTTGCCTGCTAGCACGCCCCCCGGTGATCTGGAAGTCGCTGTCTTCGAACTCGCCAATGGCGCAGTGATCCGTGAAGAGACAGCCCGCGTGAGTCTTGAGCGGGTTGGCTTACCCGCCGATCTCTTTCGCCTGGCGCATGAGAACGGTATCCTCTTTGGGCTGCTCGCACTCTTCGTCACCGTTACAACCGGAGTCGTTGTGGATTTCCTCGGGCGAGTCGGACGAAGGGGGGCATTGTATAACCGCGGTCCCATGCTGGATGTGGCGGCAGACCTGCATCGGCTGGTTGCGGAAGGCCTGTTTAGCGTTCGCGTGAGACCGCGCTCCCCCGCGGCAGTGGAGCGCCTTCACGAGAAGTACCGACTCTTCCGTAACCTTCTCACGCTGAACAACGAACTCCTCGAACTCCTTGCAGAACTGGAGGAAGAATCGTCGTGGTCTTCACTGCGCCACCCGCGGGTGCGCATGGGTATCCGGGCGCTCTTCGACGGCACCGAGGATATGGTCCAGGTATTGAACCAGCTCACAGGAAACCGCTATTTTGACCTGAAGAATGTGATCGCGAGCGTGCGTGCCGATGTTCTGGCCTACCTCGAGAAAATGCCAGAACGCGAGGGGAACTCCCTCATGCTCCAGTTGAGGGAGATCAGCTCGAAGACCGCGGATCAGGTGGGAGGCAAGGCCGTGAACCTGGCACGCGTGGAGTGCGATCTCGGAATGCGCGTGCCCGAGTCCTTCGTGGTAACCACGGAGGCTTATCGACAGTTGCTGGAGGTTGAAGGGCTCGCAGGCAAGTTGCGCACCGTCCTTGCGCCTGCGCGCCTCGACGCGCCGGAGGACTTTCGCCGGCGCTGCGAGATGGCACAAGGTTTGGTCCAGGAGGCGTATTTGCCGCCGGCTGTAGAGGAGGCTCTTCGCGCTGGTTACCGCGCCGCAGGCATCCCAGCGGGAGAGTGCGTCGCGGTGAGATCCAGCGCGGCGGGTGAAGATAGTGAGTTGTCCTTTGCCGGCCAGTTCGAAACGCTCCTCAACGTGCCTGAATCGGAGGTGCCGGAGGCCTGGAGGCGGGTTGTGGTCAGTCGGTTTTCACCTCGGGCCGTGTTCTATCGGCGGGCAGCAGGTCTCGCCGAAGTCGACACGCCCATGGCTGCGCTCATTCAGCGTATGGTGCGCGCCACGACCTCCGGTGTAATGTTCACACGTCGGCCTGAGCACCCGAAGGTACCCGAGCTTCTCATCACCGCTGTCCGCGGGCTTGGCCTCGAAGTATCTGCCGGCATTGCGAGCGCCGACGAATTCGTAGTATCGCGTACTCAGCCATCGCGGATCCTGGAGCGACGCATCGCCCTGAAGCCGGATCGCCTGGTAAGCGGGGAAGCCGGCGGCGTCACCAGAGTGGAGGAAGCAGCTGAGGAACAGGATAGTGCGGCGATCACCGACGAGGAGGTTATTCGGATCGCCGACGCGGGTCTCAGTCTCGATCGCTACTTTCGCAGTCCCCAAGACGTTGAATGGGCTATCGACAGCGAGGGCGTACTCTTTATCATGCAGTCCCGGCCGATCAGGACCGACCGGACAAAGACCGCACCTGGAGACACACCCCGCAACGCCGTGCTCCTTTTGCACGGTGGGGAGCCTGTCTGGGCTGGACGGGCCGTCGGCCCGGTCCACGTGGCGAGGAGCCCGGAAGAGGAGGACCGCACTCCGACCGGTGCCCTCCTTGTGGTTCCCCAGCTCCTGCCTGATTGCGTGCGTCTTCTTCCGCGGGTGTGCGGTATCGTGGTGGAGCGCGGAACCGTCACCGGCCACGCTGCGTCGATCTTGCGGGAGTTTCGGGTGCCGAGCCTCTTCGGCGTGACAGGCGCGCTTGATAAGCTGGTCTCCGGCCAGGTAGTGAGTCTCGACGTGGCTGCTCGCAGTCTGTTTGAGGGCGTTCTTTGGCCCGAGCTGCGCCAGCGTCTTGCTGTCAGGTTGCAGGGCCGCCGGACTACAGGATTGCCGGAGGTCCTGGCGGGAAAGCTCACGAAGCTGAGTGGGAGCGGTTTTATGGGTACCTGGGCGTGTCAGTCCCTGCATGATGTCATCCGGTTCGCCCATGAGATGGCCATCCAATCGATGTTCGACATCGGTGACCGGCTTCTGGATTCGCCGGTTGGGGGCGTCAAGCGGCTTGATTCCCCTTCGAAGGCGTACATGCACATCGTCGATCTCGGGGGAGGGCTGCGGCCCGAGGCATTGTCGAACCAAAGCGTGAAGCCGGAGGATGTTGTATCGATTCCGTTCCAAGGACTCTGGCGCGGCTTGAGCGACCCGCGGTTCGAACGCAGCTCGGACGTCCCGGCCCAATCGATTCGGTCCGCCATCGGGACTGGCCTGGCAAGCGCAGGCCCGCGGGAGGGAAGCCCTAACTACGCCTGCATCACGGAGAGCTACCTTAACCTCAATTCACGGCAGGTCCACCACTTCGCGATCGTCGACGCGTTCCTTTCTGACAACCAAAATAACAACCACATCAGTCTTCGCATGAAAGGCGGCGGCGGTGCCCCTTGGCAACGCAACCTTCGGGCAGAGTTTGTCGCAGAGGTCCTACGTTTGCACCATTTTACCGTCGACGTCGCAGGCGATCTCGTGAATGGCTGGACCCGAGGACTCGACCTTTCCATGGGCGCTGACAAGCTGACAATGATCGGGCACTTGCTCAGCTTTTCAGCGCTGCTCGATCTCTGGATAACGGGCGAAGCCCAGATGAAACGATACGTTGCGGAATTCGTGGAAGCGGAGGCTCGCCGCTCAGCAGATGATTCTCAAGCCGATCCAAAGGGGGTATGAGAGACGGCTTATACCAAGTTGCCTTCGTTCATATAGCTTCGTTGCCTGCGCCTCGCTCTATTTTTGAATGCAACTTGGTAATACAATTGTCACTCATTCAGTGTGTGACTGTTTTCTTGAAAGTGTAATTCCCCTGCATGAAGGCTTTGATGTACCAATCAACTACATTGTCACTGTACATCGCCATATCGAGCTGGCGCGCGCAACACATGAGCCTGCCCAGGTAATCGAGCTTCTGTTCTATAGCCCGGCACTCGTATTTCCCTAATCGGGCCCGCAACCAGTCTCCTTTCACCTCTACATCAAAGTCCAGGTTCTTTAAAACCCCCGCAATGAAGCGGACCCTGCGGGATCTCCTTTCCGAGCTGGAGCCTCCTCCCATAAACTGAAATGAAATATAGTTATTATTCACCTCGGGCGAGCAGTAGGCATCGACTGTGCTGAAATGATAGGCCAGACGCGAACTGAAGTTCATATATTCCTTGGAGATGATGGCGTAACTCTTTTCACCCAATGGAGTGCCCGTGCGGGCGGAATCGGAGAGTGTATTCAACATAACGGAGGCAAAGCCTTTGAGGTCAACCTCTACCATCCCAGTCCAGCAGATCTTCGGATGGGTTATTCCTCTCCACAGGGCCTGCATCGGTCTCGAAACGATCTCTTCCGGTGGTACAGAACCCCCGGCCTTGTCCGGGACAGATAAGCCCCCGCCCAGATCGATGATGTACAGATTGATAGGGATGTCGGAAACAACCTGCTTGGCCTGTTTGTCAGAAGACGTTTTCCAGTCGTGTAGATGGAACATCTCCTGGATGGCGACTTCATGCATGAAGCGGGTCAGGTCATGAAAGGTCTGGCAGTTTTCAGGTTTGAAAGAGCCTCCTTTCGTGTCCCATAAATTGAGAGATGCGGTACGCGAGAGGAGCTCCTCCACTTTTCTCACGAGGGGGGTCTCCCCACGGATTTCCACTTCTCTTCTCTTATGGCCCCGGACCAACTCCTGCACCAATCCGTCGTAGACCTTGTTGTGGTAGGCATCTACTGTGATCATCTGGCCGTGTCGCAGCAGTTTGGTGGCATCCTTAGCATCGACGATAGTAGGGACTTGAGATTCTCTCGCGAGAGAAGCCATATGGCCGGCCACGTTACCTACCTCAGTGATGATTGCCGAGGCTTCATCCATGACGGTGGCATATTTCGGATGGGTACTCTTAACGACCAGAACAGCCCCATGTGGAAACGGGTGCAAATCCCGGTCTTCAAGCACCATGTGGACTGGACCAGCCCCAACGCCCGGTGCAGCCGCGAGACCCCAATTGATGAGGACTCTATCTGTATAAGGATCGTGCTCGACGTCTTCCTCTTTCGTCTCCGTCGACCCCGAAGAAATTTTTAGATTGCGCGTTTGCAATATATAAATCTTCCCTTCTGAATCTATTGCCCATTCGATATCACGAGGGCTCTGATAATACTCCTCCAAGAGCATGGCGTAGCGAAAGAGTTTTTTAATCTCGTCTTCATTGAGGCACGGCTGCTGCTGAAGTTCGTCGGGAACCGGCACTTCGGTTACGCCCCCCGAGTCCCTGCAAACGAGCATTGTCCTTTGTTCAGGGATCCTTTTTTCCAAAAGAAGGCCGTTTTCTTTGGAGACTACATAAACGTTCGGGCTGGCCCGCTCCGCAACGAGTTCCCCCAAACCCCATATGGCGCTGATGATCACCACGTTTGGGTCGCTATGGCTGGGGTCCCGGGAGAATATCACTCCGCTGGTTCTAGCACAGATCATGGCTTGGCAACCCACAGCCATAGGGATGTCTTCTTCGTTGAATCCTTTTTCTTTCCAATAGAAGATGGCTTCAGGCGTGAATTTGCTGGCGACAACTTCTTTGTAAGCGGAGAGGAGGCGATCGGGACGGACGTTCAACACGGTGGCGTATTGTCCTGCGAAGCTGACATCGCCGTCTTCCTTGATTGCACTGCTACGGACCGAGACAGAAATTTCTCCTTGCCCGCCTGTCCTCACGGCCGTGGATAGTCGATTGTATGCTTGGAAGATGGCTTCTTCCAATTCGAGCGGAATAGATGCATCGTGAATGGCTTCCCGAACCTCGTGGCTGATTCGATCCAAGGCTTGCTGGTCACGAATGTCAAGGGCAGCTAATCGCTTCTTGATCTCTTTTCCGAAAACCATTTTTTCGACAAAGATTTTGTAAGCGTACGCGGAGACCGCAAACCCTTCCGGAATGGGAAGCCCGACATGGTTTCGCATTTCTCCCAGATTAGCGCTTTTGCCCCCCACTGTTTCGCCCATCTCCCTGGTAACCTCTTCCAGCGGGATAGTCAGGGGGGAGAGAGCGATCTCTCTGACACCGAAAACCTTTTCTTCAATCCCGTGGTCTATCTTTTCAAACACCTCATACAGCAAACCGTACCGATCTGGAACCATGCTGTTCAGCGCGTCGATCATCTGCAGGACCTTTTCCCGTACTTGATTGTAACTGTCCCGTATGTACCGACGGTCGAAGTGATAATCTCCCTGGGCATACTTCCCTTCCATATCACCCATGACCTCTAGGGCGGCGTTATTCGCCTCGAGGAGGGCCTGAAACGATTGAAAGCGTTCTTTTAGACTCGGGAGTTTCTGCTTTTTAAAATATTTTTGGAGATTCAATAATCCAAAAAGGGCCACGCAAAGAACTCCTTGAAATCTTTGCTAGATAAGCAACTAAAGACTATTTTTCTCTCCCTGCCTGTGCGTGACAGTAGACTCCCCCGTAAACCAGCCGGTTTGAGTAGAGGAAAATTTGTAATCTATTATCTCAGAGAGGGCACTGGGGGTCAAGGCAAAGGGCTAACTTTCCACCTGTGCGTCGAACGATCGGTCAGCTCGGGAGAGCGAGGGTTATAGTTGCTGACAGGTTCTTTTTTGCAGTATGCTGTGTGAAATTCACCCAGGAAGGCCTCATGCGGTTTCTTGCCTATTTGAACCAGTTAGTCCGTGGCTCAGTCTCCATCGATGGGAGGTTTCATCCCCACCCAATGTATATCTTTATGAATCTTGTTGTCCCGGTCATTTTGGGGGTGCTTCTGGCAGGGGGTATCAAGATCGTGCATTGGATACTCGCTCCTCATGAAAAGAGAAACAACTGAACATGGATAGCACGTCTCTTTTCCCGATCGTACAGTACTGGGCTCACGTGCAGGGCATGATAACGCATGTGACCTTGACCGGAGTAATCTTCCTGGGACTCTTCATCGGTCTCCTGGCGGGGTTCTTCGGGATCGGCGGGCAGCTTTTCATGACGCCTCTTCTCAATATCCTGTTCAACATCCCTTACAATGTGGTGGTGGGCTCTGAACTCTGCCAGATGTTGGGCCATTCTTCGATGAACGCTTTGAAATACAGACTCTCGCGTAATGTGGATTATAAGCTCGCTTTTCTCCTGGCGATCGGGGGCGCTGCCGGCGTAGAAGGCGGAGCGAGACTACTCGAACTATTGAAATTTGCTAAAGCGGCAACATTTCTGGGCAGGCCCCTTGATCTGATGTTTGTGATAATCAGCCTCTTGAATGCAGCTCTTCTCCTCTGGATTGGTACTACGATTTACAGGGAGACAAGGGTGGCGCACCGGCGGTCCGGAGTGGGAACCATTGCCACCGTTCAGATGGATGTCACGTCCAGGCTGCAAACGATTTGTATTCGGCCAATGATATCCCTGCCTGTTTCGGGGATTGAGAATGTTTCTCTCTGGATCGTTTTGGGCGTCGGGTTTTCAGTCGGCCTGCTCGTTGGTTTTCTCGGTGTCGGGGGCAGCTTTATCGGCCTGCCGGCTCTAGTTTACATTCTCGGCTGCCCCATGGGAGTGGCGATCAGCACAGACCTTTTCCAAAGTCTCTTTGTGACGGGATACGGTGCCTATACTCACTCCTTTAAAGGGAATATCGACCTCACCCTAGCCATTGTTCTTCTCACCTGTACCACGCTCGGAACACAGGTGAGTCTTCCTTTGGCCAGGAGATACAGCGGATCGAAGGTGCGCCAGGCATTCGCTTTTCTAGCCTACCTGGTGGTGCTTCTACTGATCATTAAGTTCTGCAGTCTTATTGGAATGATCAGGG
>Ga0209039_10000200_pt1 | contig 55124 bp, 50 predicted proteins | sample BogFormECP12_OM1_FD_188238 | JGI IMG/M metagenome (GOLD analysis project Ga0209039, IMG submission 188238) | Bog forest soil microbial communities from Calvert Island, British Columbia, Canada - ECP12_OM1 (SPAdes) (version 2) | ecosystem: Environmental > Aquatic > Freshwater > Wetlands > Bog ...
CCAGTCTCGACTAAAGATACATAGGCCACTTTGGTGCTGGTTGGGTTGGGGGGTGAGAAGGGGAATGGAAGAGTCCGAGGTGATCGCGGGGGCCGGCACCCGGCGCGATCGTGTAGAGCGGACACTCGTGTCCGCAGCCTTTGACGTTGGTTTTGACCTTGCTGTTGCTTTTTGCGGGCACCGGGAAGATCAAAAGCAACCCCAAGGTCAAGAACGGCGGACAGGAGTGTCCGCCCTACACTCACCCTTGCCCTTACTTTTTTGCGGGCACTGGGAAGATCAAAAGCAACCCCAAGGTCAAGAGCGGCGGACAGGAGTGTCCGCCCTACATTCGCGCCAGACTCGCCTCTCTCGCATGCTAGAATCGTTATTGTGGTGTCCCGAACCGATGCTTCCTGACATAGATAAATTGCTGGAGTTGCAGGCGGCGGATAAAGAGATCCGCGGACTGCGGGACGAAGTGGCGGCGCTGCCGAAACGCGTGGCGGCGATCGAGCAGAAGCTGGCTGGGACCAAGGCGCACCTGGAAAAGGTGCGGGCTGCGGGCAAGAACGACGACGCCAACCGCAAGAAGTTCGAAGCCAATATTAAAGATCTGCAAGGCAAAATCTCCAAGTATCGCGACCAGTCCCTCGACGTTAAGACGAACGACCAGTACAAAGCGCTGCTGCACGAGATCCAGTTTGCCGAGCAGGAGATCCGCCTCAACGAGGACCGCATCCTGGACGTGATGGTCAACGTCGAAACGCGCGAAAAAGAAATCAAAGCGGCGGAGGCTGAGCTCAAGGCGGAGACGGCGGAGATCGAACAAGAAAAAGAAGAGGCGCGAAAAGTTACCGCGGAAGATCAGAAAAAGCTCTCCGAGTGGAACGCCAAGCGCGACGCGCTGCGCCACGAGATTTCCGAAGATATTCTTCGTCGCTATGAACGCGTGATGAAGTTCCGAGGCACCGGACTTGCGGAAGTCCGCGACCACAAATGCATGGGCTGCCAGGTCATGCTGCGGCCCCAGATCTACAACGAAGCGCGCAGTGGCGAGACGGTCATGGCCTGTGAATCGTGCCAGAGAATCTATTACTACAATCCCGCCAACGAGGTGAAGCCGGAGCAGGAAGTCGTGACCGTTACCGGCAGAAAACGCGCCCGCCCCAAGGCGGATGCGCCGCAGGCGTGGTTCTACCGAGCCGATTACCCGGAAGAAGGCGAAGTGCTGCTGGTGTTCACCAATAGCGGCGGCAGTTCGACGCGGCGCATCTACGAAATGCACACCGGCCGCCAGTTCGGCGAGGTGCTGCTGCGCGAAGGCAACTACCGGCAGGCGTTTCCCGAGGATCTGACCGAGGCCGCCCTCCGCCTCAACGGCCATTGGGAAGAAAAAGAAATCGAGGAGTGGGGTTCCGAGATACCCTCGAATGCGCTCGATCTTCTTCATAAAGATCTGCTCGCCATCCACCGCGAGCACAAGGCGAGTCACAAGCATTCCCCCGCCAGGGCGGAACAGCCTGCTGTCGGCTAAGGTTCAATGGAATCCACTGACCCGAAGCCCGGCCAGCGTCCCCCCGATTCCTACATTTTTCAAGTCCCGCAAAAGCGGAGATTGATTTTCTGCCTGCTGCTTGTTCTTGCCACCCTGGCGCTCTACAACCCGGTCACCCGCGCTCCCTTTCTCAATTACGACGATTCCGATTACGTTACCGATAATCCGCAGGTCCGTGCCGGACTCAGGTGGAACACTGTGGTTTGGGCTTTTCACACCTCGGAAGCGTCGAACTGGCACCCCATCACCTGGCTCTCGCATGCTCTCGATTGCCAGGTTTTCGGCTTGAACCCGACGGGTCCGCATAGCATCAACGTGCTTCTCCATGCGGCGAACGCGGTGCTCCTGTTTTTGATTCTGGAGAGTGCCACGGGTATGGCTTGGCGCAGCCTCATGGTCGCCGCCCTTTTCGCCCTGCATCCGATCAATGTCGAGTCGGTGGCGTGGATCGCGGAACGTAAAAACGTCCTCAGCATGTTCTTTTTCCTCCTCGCGCTGGCCGCGTACGGCTGGTACACGCGCCGGCCCGGTAGCGGACGATACCTGGCAGTCACTGTTGCCTTTGCTTTAGGACTGATGACCAAGCCCCAGGTGATTACCTTCCCGTTCGCGCTGCTGCTGCTGGACTATTGGCCCTTGTGCCGTGTCGCGCCACACGACGGAGTTGGAGTCGAGCGGGCAGGTCGAGCCGACCGCAGCCCCTCTTGCTGGAGTTTGGTTGGGGAGAAAGTGCCCTGGTTTGCGCTGTCGGCGGTGAGCGCGGTCATCACGATGAAGGTGCAGACCAACGCGACCTGGGTGAAACTGCCGCTCTGGATACATCTGGAAAATGCTGCGACCTCCTACGTCAAATATCTCGGAAAGGCCTTCTGGCCGGTGAATCTTGCGCCCTTATATCCGCATCCACAGCTTTCGATTAGCGTTCCCGCGGCTGCGCTGTCGGCATTCGCGCTCATGGCCATCACGACGCTTGCGGTGATCTTCCGGCAGCGCCGGCCTCTGTTTGTGGGGTGGTTTTGGTTCCTGGGAACGCTGGTACCGATGATCGGACTGGTTCAGGTTGGGGTTCAGGCCATGGCCGACCGCTACGCCTATATCCCGCTGCTGGGAATTTTCGTAATCGTCTGCTGGGGTGCGGCGGATCTAATAAAAATTTGGCATGTTCCCACGGCGGTGTCTGTGGCCGTTACTGTCGCCATTCTCCTGACGCTGGGAATTGCGCTGCATCGGCAGGTCGGTTTTTGGAGCGACAATCTCACCCTTTGGACCCACACTCTGCAAATCACTGGTCCCAACTACACCGCCGAAGATAACCTTGCGACTGCATTGATTGTTGAGGGCAAGGACGAGGAAGCCTTCCAGCACCTTCTGCGGGCGCGCTTCCTGCGCCCCGACGACCCAACGGCCACTCTCAACATCGCGAACTATGAGCGGCTGCGCGGCAACTATCGGGACGCACTGGAGGGCTTTGCCAGAGTACTCCAATTCACCAAGGTCCCTGATTATGTGGCGGCGGCGCATGCCGATAGCGGATATACGCACCTCGCGCTGAAACAATATGACAACGCGAAACAAGACTTCGAAGCCGCCGTGAACGCACAGCCGGCGAATCCCGTGGCTTATCGTGCGCTGGGCTTGTTGGCGCAGAGAGCGGGCGACATCACGCAGGCGGCGCAAGATTACGAACGGTCGGTGGAGCTCGAGCCCACCGCGGTTGGTTATCTGCTTCTGGCCCAGGCCCTGGAGATCGGCGGACAGGCAGAAGCCGCCCGTGCGGCGCAGTCTCAGGCTGTCCGCATGTCTCGAAATCTCAATGGCGATAGGGATGCGGTGAGGCAGTTATTGGCAAAGTAGCGCTGTCGATCCAAGGGCCGAATTGAAGACCGATTTTGCGGTAAGATTGCCCGCACGAGGTGAGTGATGGACCGCCAAGACGACGATTTCAGCCTTCCTTCCGCATCCCGCCGTTCGTTTCTCAGCCTGTCGGCCGCGGCATCGGCCGCGCTGGCGTTCCGCATTGTGACCGAACCGATGCTGGCGCATGCTCGCGTACACATCTTTCCGAAAGATGCGATCCGGATTGACGCGAACGAAAACCCGCTCGGGCCCAGTGTTTCGGCGCGCGAGGCGGCAGCCGCCATCATCCCGCAGGGCGGCCGTTATTCCGACTACCTGACGGACGATCTGGTGAAGACGCTGGCGGAAATGGAAGGGCTGAAGCTGGAACAGGTTCGCGTCTATGCCGGATCGAGCGAGCCTCTGCATCATACGGTGGCCGCGTTCTCCTCGCCCGAGCGCAGCTACGTCACCGCCGATCCGGGGTACGAAGCCGGAATGCGCGCCGCCAGCGCCATCGGTGCGAAGGTAGTGAAAGTTCCGTTGACGAAAACCTACGCCCACGATGTGAAGGCGATGCTGGCCGCGGCTCCCGACGCGGGCGTGTTCTATGTCTGCACTCCGAACAACCCGACCGGCACGCTGACCAGTCATTCCGATATCGAATACCTGGTCGAGAACAAGCCCAAGGGGTCCGTCGTGCTGGTCGATGAAGCCTACATTCATTTTTCCGACGCGGTTTCGGTGATGGATCTGGTGAAAGCCGGCAAGGACGTGATCCTGCTGCGCACCTTCTCGAAGATTTACGGCATGGCGGGCCTGCGCTGCGGCGCCGTATTCGGCCGCCCCGACCTGCTGGAGAAAATCGAAAACTACGGCGGCTGGAATTTCATGCCGATCACCGCGCTCGTCGCCGCCGCGGCCAGCCTGAAAGACGCGCAACTCGTGCCCGAGCGCAAGCGCATCAACGCCACTATCCGCGGCCAGGTCTTTGCCTGGCTCGACCGCAACGGGTACTCCTACGTTCCCTCCCAATCGAACTGCTTCATGCTCGACACGAAACGGCCGGCAAAGGCAGCGATCGATGCCATGGCAAAACAGAATGTATTTATCGGACGCATCTGGCCGGTGTGGCCGACCTATGCGCGCATCACGGTAGGAACCACGCCCGAGATGGAGCAGTTCCAGGCCGCGTTCCAGAAGGTGATGTCGGGCGCGGTGACGGCCAGTGTCGGGGCGATGCCGAGCGCGGGAGAATTGGGCAAACGGAATCTGGGTCGCATCGTGCTCCGCGCATAGTGGTGTGCGGGCAGTGTGCCGAGCTGCGCTCGGCTTGGACAGCCGGGGGCGGCTGTCCCTACGCAACCGAAGACGGGCGAGGATGCCTGTCTCCACGCACGCGCGGCGGAGACGGAGCAAGCCCCGTCTCTACAAGGGCCTTCGATCCGCTATAACATCAATCCATGCCGAGAAAACGCGCCACCTCCGCTAAGCCCGCGGAGCCTTCTGTGAAACTTTCTTCCCGAGGAGTCGCCCGCCTGCAAGGTCGGCATCCGTGGGTCTATCGGTCGGATATCACCGAAGAAAAAGACGTCCCGCCGGGCTCCGTCGTCCGGGTCCACGATCCGCGCGGTAAGTTCCTCGGCACCGCGCTCTACAGTTCTTCGTCGCAGATCGCGATCCGCATGATCTCGCACGGCTCCGTGCCCGATCTGCCTGCGCTGGTCGCAGAGCGCATTCGTGCCGCCATCGCCTACCGGAAGGAACTCGTCCGGAATACCGACGCCTACCGCATCGTCTTCAGCGAAGCTGATTTTCTGCCCGGCCTCATCGTCGATCGCTATAACGACGTGCTCACGGTGCAAATCCTGACCCAGGCCATGGACGCCGCCCCGGTGAGGAAGGCCATCGTGCGGACGCTGGCGGAGTTGCTGTGCCCGGCGGCTGCCGGGCTTCGCCCGGCTGGGCAGGTGAGGGCACCTGCCCCTACGTCTGAATGGGCAATCACAGAAGCTCCGCAACTGGCGGGGATCGTGGAGCGCGTCGAGGCGCGCATTCGAGAACTCGAGCAATTGCCGCCGCTCGAGTCCCGCCTGCTTTGGGGAGAAAAGAGTTCGACCGAATTCAGAATGAACGGCGTCCGCTTTCACTACGACGGTCTCGAAGGCCAGAAAACCGGAGCCTTCCTCGATCAGCGGGAAAACTACGCCGCCGCGGCCGAATACGCGCACGGCGAAGCCCTCGACGCTTTCTGCTACCAGGGCGGGTTTGCGCTGCACCTTGCTTTGCACCCCGCCGCGAAGTGCTCGAGCGTCACCGGGGTGGACAGCTCGCGTCCGGCGCTCGAAATGGCGGAAAAGAACGCGGCTCTGAACGGGCGCGAACTGGAGTGGATCGAGGCCAACGCCTTCGATCTCTTAAGGGAGTACGCCGCCGCCGGCCGGCGCTACGACACCATCGTTCTCGATCCGCCGGCGTTTGCCAAGACCAAGCGGGACCTCGAGAAAGCCCTGGGCGGCTACAAGGAGCTCAACCTGCGCGCCATGAAAATGCTGCGGCCGGGAGGGATTTTGGTCACCTGCTCCTGCTCCTTCCACGTCGGCGCCGCCGACTTCCTGGGAGTGGTAGCCGACGCCGCCCGCGATGCTCACAAATCCCTGCGCCTCGTGGAAAACCGCGGGGCGGCGAAGGACCATCCAATATTGCTGAATGTGCCCGAAACCAGCTACCTCCAGTGCCTGATATTGAGTGTAAGCAATTGAAAAATAAAACAATAATATACTTGACAATAGCACACTAAGATTTTATGCTTGCTTGACACTAATTGAAAACCCGGGAGCTTCCGAAAGCTCCCCGCATGAACTTCAAGTAGGAGGATTTAAGTCATGACCATGATTACGCGTTGGGATCCATTCCGTGAGTTCGTCACCCTGCAAGACCGCATGAACCGTTTGTTCCGCGATCCCCGTTTGCCGGAAGGGCAGGATGAATCTCTGACCACGACCGCATTTGCTCCGCCCGTCGACGTCTACGAGGACGAGCACAACGTCACCCTGAAGATCGAAGTGCCGGGAATCGACGAGAAGGACATCGACGTCCGCATCGAGAACAACACTCTGACCGTGCACGGCGAACGCAAGTTCGAGAAGGAAGAGAAAGAAGAGAACTTCCGCCGAGTGGAGCGTCAGTATGGCAGCTTCACCCGCACCTTCAGCCTCCCCAGCACAGTCAACCATGACAACGTTCAGGCCGACTATGACAAGGGCGTGTTGAAGATCAAGCTGGCGAAGAAAGCCGAAGCCAAGCCGAAGCAAATCAAGGTAAACGTCGGCGGCCAGAAGACGCTGGAAGGCAAAGAGCCGAAGAGCGCCGGCAAAGCCGCATAAGCAGTGCTCGTGTGGGGACGGGGCTTTGTCCCGTCCAGCCGGGCAAAGCCCGGCAGTTGTAAACTCAGCGGGAGGCGGCAAGCAAGCGCCTCCCGTTCTGTTTGTAATTGGCAATTTGTAATTGGTAATTTGAAAATCGAAAAGATCTGTCATCCTGAGCGAAGCGAAGGATGACAGGGTAATAGAGGAATAAATGTCATGCCCATCCGTTGGGACAAATTCACGGTAAAAGCGCAAGAGGCTGTCCAGCGCGCGAACGAACTCGCCTCCGAGCACGGCAATCCGGAACTCGCCCCGCTCCATCTGCTGGCCGCGCTAGTCGAAGACAAAGAAGGCATCGTTGCGCCGGTGCTCGAAAAAATCGGCATCGGGCCGCAAGCCGTGCTCAGCGACCTCTACCAAGAAATCGAAAAGTTGCCGAAGGTTTCGGGCAGCGGAGGCGCGCAGCAGCCGTCCATGTCGTCGCAGGTCAATCAGCTTTTGGAGAAGTCGTTCAAAGAAGCCGACACCTTCAAAGACGAATACGTTTCGACCGAGCACATGCTGCTGGCGTTGACCAGCCTGAAGCGCGATGCGGCGCAGGAGTTGATGGCGCGTCACGGCGCAACCCACGACGCCATTCTGAAGGCGCTCACCGCGGTCCGCGGATCGCAGCGCATTACCGACCAGAATCCCGAAGCAAAATACCAGGCGCTCGAGCGTTATGCCCGCGACCTGAACGAGCAGGCGCGGCGCGGCAAACTCGATCCCGTCATTGGCCGCGATGAAGAAATTCGACGCGTGGTGCAGGTACTCTCGCGGCGCACCAAGAACAATCCAGTGCTGATCGGTGAGCCGGGAGTGGGCAAGACGGCCATCGTCGAAGGCCTGGCGCAGCGCATCGTCTCCGGCGACGTGCCCGAAGCCCTGAAGAACAAGCGCGTCGTCGCGCTCGACCTCGGAGCCATGCTCGCCGGCGCGAAATATCGCGGCGAATTCGAAGACCGCCTGAAGGCCGTCCTGAAAGAAATCGAAGACTCGCAGGGCAAGATCATCCTCTTCATCGACGAGTTGCACACGCTCGTCGGAGCCGGCGCCGCCGAAGGCGCCATCGACGCTTCAAACATGCTGAAGCCGGCGCTTGCCCGCGGAGAACTGCGCGCCATCGGAGCCACCACGCTGAATGAATATCGCAAGTACATCGAAAAAGACGCCGCGCTCGAACGCCGCTTCCAGATCGTGTTCGTGGGCGAGCCGAACGTCGAAGACACGATTGCGATTCTGCGCGGGCTGAAGGAAAAATACGAAGTGCATCACGGCGTGCGCATCAAAGACTCGGCCATCGTCGCGGCTGCGACACTCTCGCATCGCTACATTTCCGACCGCTTCCTGCCCGACAAGGCCATCGACCTGATCGACGAGGCCGCCGCTTCGCTCCGCATCCAGATCGATTCCATGCCCACCGAAATCGACCAGCTCGAACGGCGCGCCACGCAACTGGAAATCGAAAAGCAGGCGCTGAAGAAAGAAGAAGACCCCAACTCCAAAGAACGCCTGGCCCACGTCGAGAAAGAACTGGCCGGCATTCGCGAACAGTCGAACGCGCTCAAGGCCAAGTGGAAGCAGGAAAAAGACGTCATTGGGCGGGCTCGGCAGATTAAGGAGAAGATCGAACACCTGAAGCTGGAGGAGCAGACCGAGGAGCGCAAGGGAAATCTCCAGCGAGTGGCGGAGATTCGCTATGGGCTGTTGCGGCAGGCGGAGCAGGAACTGGCAAAGCTGACCGACAGGGCAGCGGGCGAGGGCGCCCGCTCCACACAAGCGCGGATGTTGAAGGAAGAAGTCGATGAGGAAGACATTGCCCGCATCGTCTCCAAGTGGACGGGCATTCCGGTTTCCAAGATGCTCGAGGGCGAAGTCAAGAAACTCATCAACATGGAAGACCGGCTGCGGCTGCGCGTCATCGGGCAGGACGCGGCGCTGGAACGCGTGGCGAACGCCATCCGCCGTTCGCGAGCCGGGCTGAGCGATCCCAAGCGGCCGATCGGTTCGTTTATTTTTCTGGGGCCAACCGGCGTCGGCAAAACCGAACTGGCGCGCGCGCTCGCCGAATTTCTTTTCGACGACGAGCGCGCCATGGTGCGCATCGACATGTCCGAATACATGGAGAAGCATGCGGTGTCGCGAATGATCGGCGCGCCTCCGGGATACGTCGGCTACGAAGAAGGCGGACAGCTCACTGAGCAGGTGCGGCGGCATCCTTACGCGGTCGTGCTCTTCGACGAAATCGAAAAGGCGCATCCCGATGTGTTCAACATCCTGCTGCAAATTATGGATGACGGCCGCCTCACCGACGGCAAGGGCCGCAAGGTGGATTTCAAGAATACGGTCATCATCATGACCTCGAACCTGGGCTCGTCGTACCTGCAGTCGGAAAACATTCGCTCCGCCGACGGCTTCGAGCGCGCCTCGAAGCAGGTGATGGACGCGCTGCACGGGCACTTCAAGCCCGAGTTCCTGAATCGCGTGGACGATGTCATCATCTTCAATGCGCTCGGCAAGGAACAGCTGGTGAAGATCGTCGAGCTGCGCCTCGAAGACCTGCGCCGCCTGCTCGCCGACCGCAAGATTTCGCTGGAGCTAACCGACGCCGCCAAAGAGTTGCTCTTCACCGAAGGCTACGATCCAAACTTTGGAGCGCGTCCGCTGAAGCGGGCCATTCAGAAGCTGGTGCAGGATCCGCTGGCGCTGAAAATTCTGGACGGCGAGGTGCTGCACGGCGACCACGTGATCGTGGACGCCGACAAGAAAGCGGGGAAGATGACGTTCAAGGTCAGTGAGCGGGTGGGGGAGAAAGAAGTGGCGCGGGCGAAGAAGTGATGCCACAGTGCTCGGGTAGGGACGGACGAGGGCGTCCGTCGCTACGCAAGTCTCTTCGCGGGCTTTGAGGATTTCGCCGCCTTCTTGTTCCCTGACCGCGAGGCTCGGCGCGCCCCCGGCACCTTCCCGATTCTAGGATCGCCCGCGAGAACGAGCTCGCAAGCGCGCAGCGCCGCTTCTTCGAAATCCTCCGCATCGGCTGGAAGCACCTGCCAGCCCGTCACCTTCTTCCCCAGCACCTTGATGGAATGCATGTTGGGGAAGTCGCGCCGCAGACTCCGGTGATGCTCCTCGGTGGTGGCGAGCCACACGCCGTTATCTGCGGTCTGGTCGCGTTTGTCGCGGAGGATGAGGACAATTTTGTCCTGAACATAGACCGCGAGGCAGCCGAACATGGGGCGGGTTCGGGGCGACAGCGAAGCGATCGCGTCGAGCACGAATTCATGGGGAACAGCCTTGCGCTGCTTGACGGCGAAGAGAGTGTCGTCCAAGGGGCGTGAGGCCGTATTGCGCCGGGGCTTCGACATACGAGGTTTCGACATTGGAGGGACGGAAAGCGAACCCACTGCCAGAATATACGAGAAAAGTCTGGAAAGCTTGCCGTTCCCCTGCCCGAGGTTGTAAGGTACTCGCCCAAGACTCAATTCTCAGTGGGGGACCGAATGAAGCTCAGCCGTTATCTTTTTGCGTTTATTTTTTCGCTTTCGTGCATCAGCCTTTCTTGGGCGCAAGCCACGCCCGCGCTTGCTCCGAAGACAGTGGTCATCCACGCCGGACACCTGCTTGACGTGAAAACCGGCAAGACGCTTACGAACCAGGTGATCGTCATTGAGGGGGACAAGGTTGTTAGTGTGGGGGAGGATGCGCAGGTTCCCGCTGGAACGCGGGCGGGGGCGCCCGCGCCACACATTCCGGCCGGAGCGCAGGTGGTCGATCTCTCGAACGCCACCGTGCTGCCGGGATTGATTGACGCGCACACGCACATCACGATGACTACCAACTTCGGCTACTCGCGCTTGGCGATTTCCGTGCCGCGCGAGGCCCTGACCGGGGCACGCAACGCGCGCGTCACGCTCGACGCCGGTTTTACGACCATCCGCAACGTGAGCGCCAGCGGCTTCAGCGATGTCGCCTTGCGCGATGCGATCAACGCCGGCGACGTGCCGGGACCACGCATGTTAGTCAGCGGCCCGGCGCTGAGCATTACGGGCGGGCACTGCGACAATAATCTTTTGCCGTTTGAATCTCACGTTCAGGCCGCAGGCGTAGCCGATGGCGTCGAAGCGGTTCAGCACAAGACGCGAGAGATCATCAAATACGGCGCCGACCTGATCAAAATCTGCGCTACCGGCGGGGTGCTCTCGCATGGCGACAATCCGCAAGCCTCGCAGTACACGCTCGAAGAGATGAAGGCGATCGTGGTGGACGCGCACCGGCTGGGGCGCAAGGTCGCGGCGCACGCGCATGGCGCCGAGGGTATCCGCTGGGCGTCGGAGGCGGGCGTGGATTCGATTGAGCACGGTTCCTACATCGACGACGCAGCCATCGCTACCATGAAGAAGAACGGCACTTATCTCGTGCCGACTCTCTATCTCGCCGACTGGTTTCTTGAAAACGCTGAGCGGATCGGCACGCCGCCCGAGCTGATTGCCAAGGGACGAGAAGTGATGCCCGCCGCGCGCAAGAACGTGGCGCGCGCGTTTGCCGCGGGAGTAAAAGTCGGCTTCGGCACCGATGCCGCGGTGTATCCGCACGGGCTCAACGCGCATGAATTCGCGGTCATGGTGAAGCTCGGTCTGACGCCGCTACAGGCGATCCAGGCGGCAACTATTAACGACGCGGATCTGCTGGGATGGTCTGACAAGGTCGGGACGATTGAGCCGGGCAAGTGGGCCGACATCGTTGCTGTGGACGGCGATCCGCTGGCGGACGTTACTACGCTTGAACGCGTTAAGTTTGTGATGAAGGGCGGCGAGGTGGTTAAGAATCAGTACGCGAAGTGAGGGCAGAGGTTAGAGGTCAGATTGCAGAGGTGAAGAACCCAATGCAGAGGGCCCAGATTAGACCATAATTCTCAGGTGGGCATGGTTGTACCTCTGCAATCTGACCTCTGACCTTTACAATTCCTTTAGAATCCTCCGCAGTGTCTATCCAACTTCAGATTGAAGCAACCCGCGGCTCCGCGCGCGCCGGCACGCTCATCACTCCTCACGGAGAGGTCGAGACGCCTGTGTTCATGCCGGTCGGAACCCTGGCTTCGGTGAAGGGCGTCTCGCAGGATGTGCTGGAAGAACTTGGCGTCCAGATTCTGCTCAGCAATACCTACCATCTTTATCTGCGTCCTGGTATCGAAACCGTTCGCCAGATGGGCGGGCTGCACCGATTTATGTCGTGGGATCGAGCCATGCTCACCGACTCGGGCGGCTTCCAGGTTTTCAGCCTGAACGATCTCCGCAAAGTCAGCGAAGAAGGAGTGGCGTTTCGCTCGCACCTGGACGGCTCGCCGCACTTTCTGAGTCCCGAGAAAGCCATGGAAATACAGATCGGCCTCGGAGCCGACATCATCATGGCGTTCGACGAATGCACCGAGTATCCGGCGGACGCCCAGCGCGCGCGCGACTCGATGGAGCTGACGCTGCGCTGGGGCGCGCGCTGCAAGAAGTATTTTGAAGCGCACAAGCAGGAGGTGCCTTGGGCGCGCACTGAGTCTGCGGAGCTCCGCTCCGCTGGACGGCCGAGGGCGGCCGTCCCCACACGAGCTGGGGCGACGCAGGCATTGTTTGGCATTGTGCAGGGGGGGATGGACGCTGCGCTGCGCCATGAATCTGCTGAGCGCACCATCGACGTTGGCTTTCCTGGATATGCCATTGGCGGGCTTAGCGTGGGCGAACCTCGCGAGGTTACTCGCGACATTGTCTTATCCACGCTTGAGCACCTTCCCGCCAACCAGCCGCGCTATCTGATGGGGGTCGGCACTCCCGAGGAGATCGCGCAGTACGCTCAATCGGGCGTCGACATGATGGATTGCGTGCTGCCCACGCGCGCCGCGCGGCATGGGTTGCTGTTCACCTCCGAAGGCAAGGTGTCGATCAAGCAAGCGCGGTACGCGCAGGACGAAAGCGCGCTCGATCCCGCCTGCGACTGCCGCGTCTGCCAGCGTTATTCGCGAGCCTACCTGCGCCATCTTTACGCCTCGAACGAACTGCTGGCGCAGGTTTTGAATACGGTGCACAATCTGCACTTTTATCTGGCGACGATGCGGAGCGTCCGCGTGTGGATCCGGGCGGGGCACGCGACTGGCACCGTGACTACGTGATGATTCATGCGGGGAAGGAAGGAACGGCTCGCGATCCAGCCGGGCGGGGGCACCCGGCTCTCCACTGGCAATTCCAGGGCGTAAATTCGGTGTGCCGTCCTTGACACCTAGCGAGCCGTCCGGCATTCTATTTAACTTGGGGATAAGGGCAGTTTCTTTCTGTGCCGTTCCGACCGAAACCGGAGCGCGGCATCGCCGGTTCTAGCCTGCGAGTTGTAGGATCTCCGGCCGTAGAAGAAAACAATTCCCGCAGCTAAGCTAGAGAAAGCTACGCAGAGAAAGTTAAGCGGCGAAAGAAGCAAACTTGTGCCGAGTCGCGCTCGGCCAGTCCGAAGAGGGCGCTTGAGGCTGCCGCGGTTTTAATCGGGTACTTCGTTACGTATTTCGTTACAGAGGATCAACTTGGCGTTGGAAATCATTTTGTTGGGCATGTTATCTGGGAGAACTGGCGGATTGGCGTTTTGGTTGCAACTGCCCGGGGGCACGAGTCTGCTCGGGCTGGCGCCCCTGCTGTTCATCTTTGCCATTTTTTACTTCCTGCTGATTATGCCGCAGCAGCGGAAGCAGAAGAAGTGGCAGGCCATGCTGAGCGCGTTGAAAAACGGCGACAGGGTTGTAACCAGCGGCGGCCTGCGGGGGACGATCGTCAGCCTCAAGGACGATGCGCTGGTTTTGCGCGTGCCGCCCGACAATGTGAAGCTCGAAATCAGCCGCGCATCGGTGATGTCGGTGACGACGGCGGAAGAAGGAAAATAGTCGTTGGTCGCTAGTCGTTGGTCGCTCGCCAAGCGATTCTGGTTTTGACGAACGACCAACGACCAACGACGATCGACTGGTTTTCATGAATAAGAACCTTAGTTGGAAGTTAACGGTAATCGTCGGGATCCTGCTGGTCTTCCTGATCGGCATCCTGGGCATTCCGAAGGACTGGTCGGGCCGGGGGGTGCTGGCGTCGATTACGGACCGCATTCATCTGGGTCTCGACCTCCGAGGCGGGACGCACCTGATCCTGCAGGTGCAGGTCAATGACGCGGTCAACGTCGACTCCGACAACGCGATGGCGCGCCTCAAGGAAGACTTCCGGACGCGCAAGATCAATTACGTCGATCTCGCCAAGCCCGATCCGGTGAACCATCCGGAAATGATCGTCGTCAAGGGCGTTCCGCCGGATCAGACCAGCGACTTCAAGAGCATTATTGCCGACCGGCTGCCGGAATACGACGCCAGCTCGGGCGCGGAAAATTCCTGGACGGTTTCGATGAAGGGCCAAAGCCTCGCCGACTTGAAGAACCGCGCGGTGAGCCAGGCCATCGAGACCATCCGCAATCGCATCGACCAGCTCGGCGTGAGCGAGCCGGTGATCCAGGAGCACGGCCTAGGCCATTATCAGATTCTTGTCCAACTTCCGGGTGTGGACGATCCGGCGCGGGTCAAGGAAATCATGCAGTCCACGGCAATGCTCGAGATCAAGCAATCGCTGGGCGGACCCTATGGAAGCCAGCAGCAGGCGTTACAGGAACACGGCGGCGTGCTGCCTCCGGACGCTGTCTTAATGCAAGGCAAGAGCATCGGCTCCCGCAACACCGAAGGCGGCGAAGCCTGGTACATAATCTCTCGAGCGTCGGCCGTGACCGGTCGCGATCTTCGCACGGCGGAGCCGAGCACGGACGAGAATGGCCAGCCGGCGGTTCGTTTTATCCTTACCAGCGAGGGTGGACGCAAGTTCTACTCCTTCACATCCGCGCATGTCGGCGACTACCTGGCCGTGGTTCTCGACAACAAGGTGCAGGAAGTTGCGGTGATCAAAGAAGCCATTCACGACACCGGCATCATCAACGGCCGGTTCACTCCGCAAGAGACGCAAGACCTTTCGATGACACTGCGTTCCGGCGCTCTGCCGGCCAGCATCAAGTACCTGGAAGAGAGGACCGTCGGGCCGTCGCTCGGCGCGGATTCGATTCGTTCAGGCGTGCAGGCGGCCATGGTCGGCATGCTCGCCGTCCTCGTCTTCATGCTGATTTACTACCGCTGGGCGGGCGTGAATGCCGATATCGCGCTGATCCTGAACCTGGTTATCCTGCTCGGGTTCATGGGCTACTTCGGAGCGGTGCTGACACTGCCGGGTATTGCCGGAGTCATCCTGACGGTGGGCATGGGCGTGGACTCGAACGTGCTGATTTTTGAGCGCATACGGGAAGAACTGAGGAACGGGAAGACGCCGCCCTCGGCGGTGGAGCAGGGCTTCAGCCACGCCTGGATCACCATCGTCGATACGCACGTCACCACCATCGTCTCCGCCGCGATTCTTTTCATCTTTGGAACAGGGCCGGTAAAAGGTTTTGCCACGACGCTGGTGTTCGGTCTGGCCGCAAACCTGTTTACGGCGGTGTTTGTCTCGCGCGTGATTTTCGATTGGGTGCTGAGCCGGAAGCAGCGTGGCGAAGCGCTGAGTATTTGAGGCAGTCGTTGGTCGGTGGTCGATAGTCGTTCGCGAATTTCAAACGAACGACGCATCCCGAACGACCAACGACTGACGACCAACGACTGATTTGAAGGGATCGTAAGCAGCGTGGAATTTTTTAGAGACACAAGGATCGATTTCCTCGGGAAAAAGTGGTATTTTCTCGTCTTCTCGCTGGTCTTCAGCGTGGCCGGAGTGCTTTCCATGGCGTTCTGGCATGGCATCCCGCTGGGTGTCGACTTCCGCGGCGGCACGCTGGTTTACGTAAAGTACGCGCACACGCCCGATCCGTCCTCCATCCACTCGGAGATCGAGCGCGCCGGATTGAAGAATGCCCGCGTGCAAAGATACGGGCAAGCCTCCAACAACGAAGTGCTGATCGCCCTCGATATTCAGGAGACCAGCGAGCAGGCTCTCGACAAAGGTAAACTCCAGATCCTTCAGGCGCTCGAAAGCCACGCGACGACGGGAAAACAGGATCTCAACAACTCCAGCTCCTTGACCGTTACGAACTATCTATTGGAGAAGGATCCGCTCCATCTCGGCACCGACGCCAACCCGCGCTACACCGCCATGGCTCAGGCCATCGTTGACTATCGCGACAAGACGAAAAGCGGCGTGCTGGGCTCGATTGACGAGTTGAAGAGTGTGGCCGATCCGGCCGCTGTCGCCTCGTTGCAAGAAAATTTCTTTGTCTCCGACTTTGGCATCCGCAACGTCGAGATCGTGGGCCCGCAAGTTGGACAGCAACTCCGCAAGCAAGCCATCCTGGCCACGCTTTATTCGCTGGGCGGAATGCTGGTGTATTTGGCGTTGCGCTTCGAATGGATCTACGGTGTGGCCGCCGTATTGACGGTTTTCCATGACACGCTGATAACGGTGGGCGTGTTCTCGCTGCTGAACCGGGAAATCTCGCTGACCGTGATTGCGGCCATCCTGACCCTGATCGGATACTCCAATAACGACACCATCGTGGTGTTTGACCGCATACGGGAAAACATCAAGCTGCTGCGGCGGGACCGGCTGGCCGACATCGTCAACAAGAGTATTAATCAGACCTTAAGCAGAACGATCTTGACAGCGGGCCTGACTTTCCTTACCGTGCTTGCGCTGTTCCTTTTTGGCGGCGAGGTGTTGCATAATTTCAGCCTTGCCCTGGTCATCGGAATTCTGATCGGGACCTATTCCTCGATCGCGATCGCCGCCCCGATTCTGGTCGCCTACCAGGACTGGCGGGGCGGGCGCGGCAAGAAGCCGATTGCTATGCCGCTGCGGTCGGGGAGCGGGCCGGCGCAGCCGAAAGAAAAAGTTAAGGTCTGAATCCGGGCCATGTGGCGTAAAATCATTGATCTGCCCGCAGAGGCAGGAGTTGGCAGGGCTAAAAAGCTCGAAAGAGCGGGAGCAAAGAGGATGCGGCCGGTGTCTAAGTTCTCGTACGGTGTGGTGTAGGAGAAGCCTATGTTTGAAGACAGCCTCATTGAGTCAGGCAACAGGTTCAAGACCAAGCGGTTGAGCACCACGATCATGTCCTTTACGTTGCAGGTCCTGCTCATCGGGATCCTGATCCTGATCCCCTTGATCTATACGGATGCGCTGCCCAAGACGCAGCTGATGACCTTCCTGGTCGCGCCCCCGCCGCCCCCACCGCCCCCACCACCGCCAGCCGCTGTGGTTAAAGTGGTGAAGATGCAGAGCGAAGTGATCAACGGCCAGTTGCGTACTCCCACCAAGATTCCAGAAAAGATTCAGATGATTAAGGAAGAGGAAGCGCCCCCGGATCTGGGTGCTGGCGGCGTGCCGGGCGGTGTCCCGGGCGGCATTCCAGGAGGCTCGGCGGGCGGCGTGATCGGCGGCATCATCTCGCAGCAGGCCAATATCCCGAAAGTCGCGACCCCACAGCGCGTTCGCGTTTCGTCGGGCGTGTCGACCGGTCTTTTGATCAAGAAGGTTCAGCCCAATTATCCGGCGTTAGCAAAACAGGCCCGAATTCAGGGGCATGTCCTGCTGCAGGCGGAAATCAGCAAGGACGGCACGATTCAGAACCTGCAATTGATTAGCGGGCACCCCATGCTGGCGCCGGCGGCGATCGAGGCCGTGAGACAGTGGCGATATAAGCCCTACCTGCTCAATGGCGAGCCGGTGGCGGTGGAGACCCAGGTGGATGTGATCTTCAGCTTGTCCGGAGGCTAGATTCTCCCGGCCGGCTTGAGCTGGTTTACTTTGTGCCGGTTTAACGTTAAGTTTGTGGCGGTGTAAAGCCTCCCCGTCCCACCTTTTCCCGAGACGGGAAGCGAGGGTGGTTTTGGCCCGTGGCAGTAATTCTGCCCACTTTGCTTTTCGTGCATCAAACGGTTCAGATCGACAGGCTACTGAAAGGTTTTGATCCGCGGGGGTTTTGGGAAGGGCGGCAAGGCGCCGGTTTTCCCCGTAGAGACGCAGCTGGCCGCGTCGCCTGCCGCCGAGTGAGACGGGGCAAGCCCCGTCTCTACAGGGGAAGAAGGAATTTAGGAAGCGTTTAGAAACGAGCTCGAAACAGTTCTGAGGAGGAGAAGCAACTCATGGTAGTGAACCTGGCAGCAGTCGCACTCTGCAATTTCCATCTTTTCGCCGCCTGGCTCTTGCAAGAGGGCCAAGTCGGTTGGGACCCGATTTCGCTCTGGAAACAGATGGGCATTCTGGCGAAGGTCGTGGTTATCGTTCTGTTCATCATGTCGGGGTGGTCAATCGGGGTGATGATTGACCGTTGGATGGCTTTCAACGCCGCTCGCAATCAATCCCGCTCGTTCGCTCCCGCGGTTGCCGGAGCGCTGCGCGAAGGCAAGATTGACGAAGCGATCAAAGTGGCCGAGCGCAACAAGAAAAGTCACCTGGCCAAGGTGGTCACCGCGGGCCTGATGGAATTCAAAGCCCATCAGGATAGCCCGGGTGAGATTCCTGGCGAGACCATTGAAGCTTCCAAGCGCGCGCTGGAGCGCACCGAAGCCATCGTGCACGCCGAACTGAAGCGTGGCTTGGGCGGTCTGGCGACGATCGGTTCGACGGCTCCCTTCGTGGGACTGTTCGGAACGGTGGTCGGCATTCTGAACGCCTTCAACGGCATCGCCAAGGAAAAAGCAACCGGTTTGGCAGCGGTCGCGGGCGGCATTTCCGAAGCGCTCGTAACTACCGCCGTCGGCCTGTTCGTGGCGATTCCGGCGGTTATGATGTTCAACTATTTGACCGGTCGCGTGGAAGCGTTCGACGTGGAGATGGATAACTCCTCGAGCGAACTGATCGATTACTTCCTGAAGCGCCGGAGCATGCGCCGCTCCTAAGAACCCAGGTCTGAGGTCTTAGGTCTCAGGACTAGCGGGTCGCAAACATGAGTTGCTGAAGGGGCGCCGGTTCCCACCGGCGCCAGTCCTTCCTCGCCTCATCGCTGCGGTCCGCGGCGAAGGCAAGCGTACGCAGGAGAAAGAATTCCATGGCATTAGCAAAGCGAGACGAAGGGTCCAAGGTCAGTTCCGACATCAACGTCACACCGATGGTGGACGTGATGCTGGTGCTGCTGATCATCTTCATGGTGGTCACGCCCATGTTGCAACATGGCATTCCCGTGGACATGGCCAAAGTCAATAATCCCACGGATATGCACGACGCCGACAAGGAAGACGCGCTGCTGGTTGCCGTCAATCGCGATGGCCACGTGTTCTTCGGTACGGATCCGGTCAAGGTGGATGAACTGACCGAGAAGATCAAGGATCGCCTGGCGAACCGGACCGACAAACGGGTCTTTCTCAAGGCTGACGCCCGAGCGAAGTTCGGCTGGGTGGTCGAAGTCGTGGACAATGTTCGCGCCGCCGGCGTGGACCAACTCGGCCTTTTGACGGATATAAAGAAGGCCGGCAGCATGGCCCCGCCGTCGGGCGCCACTACGCCGACGCCTAAGGGCGGGCAATAGCACGGAATCGTAAATAGAGGAGATCGATTATGAGTATGGCAGTCGGTGCCAAAGGTGGCCAGAACGCGAACATGAACGTCACGCCGCTGATCGACGTGTTGCTGGTGCTGCTGATCATTTTCATGGTAATCACGCCGCTGACGCCCAAGGGTTTGGAAGCCTTGGTGCCCCAGCCTCCGCCGAAGGATCAGAAGGCTCCGCCGCCCACGCCGGATCGCACCATCGTGGTGCAGTTGATCGATCACGGCGCTGGCAATCCTCCGGGACTCAAAATCAATCAGGACGAGGCCACGTGGGAATCTCTGCAGGGCCGCTTGGAAGACATTTTCAAAACCCGCGCCGAGAAGGTCATGTTCGTGAAGGGCGATGACAATGTGCCCTTCGCCGACGTCGCCAGCGTCATTGATATCGCGCATTCGGCCGGTGTCGACAAAGTCGGCTTGATCACAGCCAAAATCGAAGCGGGCGGCTAGAATCGGGTGATCGGATCATTGGGTCATCGGGTGATCTGAGAGCCGATGATCCGATAGCGAAAGGCTTGCGTTCCGGCCTTTGCGCCTGGCTGGTCGTTCCGCGTTAGGTTATTTTCCGACACTCCGCTGCAAGGGAGATTCATAAAGCAATGAAAACGACGCAAAGACTCCTGGTGGTATTCGCCGCCGCACTGGTGATCCTCTCCGGTACCGGCTGCAACAAGCTGAAGGCGCGTGACCACCTCAACAAGGGTGTACAGGCTTACAAGAACTCGAAGTTCGAGCTAGCAATCGATCACTTTCAGCAAGCCGTCGCCCTCGACCCCACACTTATCAATGCCCGCCTGTATCTGGCCACAGCCTTTGCCCAGCAGTACATTCCGGGCGCCGATACTCCGGACAACAACCGCTTTGCCGAGCAGGCGATTGACCAGTACAAGCAAGTGCTGCAGAAGGATCCCAAGAACATCAACAGCATCAAGGGCATCGCCTATCTCTATCTGCAGATGAAGAAATTCCCGCTAGCCAAGGAATTCTACAAGAAAGCTTCCGAGATCGATCCTAACGACCCCGAGCCTTATTACTCGGTGGCGGTGATCGACTGGACGCAGACCTACGTGCCCCGTCAGGAAGAGCGCGCCAAACTCGGCATGAAGCCCGACGAGTCCCTGCCGGCCAAGGACAAGAAGGTCTGTGCCGAGATGAAAGCGAAAAATGCCCCCAACGTTCAGGAAGGGATCGACAACCTGAACAAGGCCCTCCAGCTTCGTCCCGATTACGACGACGCCATGGCCTACATGAACCTGATGTACCGGGAGCGCGCCGATATCCAGTGCGATGACCCGGCAGCCCGCGCCGCCGATTTGAAGGCCGCCGACGAGTGGGTCGACAAGACCATGGCCACCAAGAAAGCCAAGGCGGAAAAACAGCCCGGCGCAGGCGGCATCGTCATGGATCAGAACAAGTAAATAGCTCGTGGAGGGACGGGCGTCCTCGCCCGTCCCAGCCCGAGAGCACAACCCAGCCAGCGCCATCCAATGAATCGCTGCCCAGCCCCTAAAGGGGTATCTGATCCCGCACAACTTGCGGTATCGCTAAAGCGATACCCTGATACGAACCCCAGTCTTGCCGACGTTTGCTATTCACCACCGCGAGTGATTTGCATCACGCAGATCTCCGCTCCCACAGGTAAAATCAGGGCGGCACCGCGCGTCCAGCCAGACGCGCGCAATCGGGACGTGTTCAACCAGGAATGTTTAAGAAAATTCTGATCGCCAACCGGGGAGAGATCGCGGTGCGCATCATACGCGCCTGCCGCGAAATGGGCATCGCCACCGTCGCCGTCTATTCCGACGTTGACCGCGCCGCGCTCCACGTCCGTAAGTCGGACGAAGCCTACTCCATCGGCCCGGCGGCGGCGACCGAGTCTTATCTTCGGATGGACAAGATCCTCGACACAGCCAAACGCTCGGGTGCCGAGGCCATCCATCCCGGCTACGGCTTCCTCTCGGAAAACGCGAAGTTCGCGCAGGCGTGCGCCGATGCGGGGGTGAAATTTATCGGGCCAACTCCGCACTCCATGGAAATGATGGGCTCGAAAACCCGCGCCCGCCAGGAAATGGAAAAAGCCGGTGTGCCCTTCGTTCCCGGAACCTCGCGCGGCCTCGCCTCTCCGGAAGAAGGCGAAAAAGTCGCCGAGCGCGTCGGCTACCCCGTCATGCTGAAAGCCGCGGCCGGCGGCGGTGGCAAAGGCATGCGTTTGGTGCACACCCGCCAGGAGCTTCGTTCCGCGCTCGAATCCGCCCAGAGCGAGGCGCAGCGTTCTTTCGGCGACAGCGAAGTCTATATCGAAAAGGCGATCGTCAACCCCCGCCACATCGAGATGCAGATACTGGCCGACGAGCACGGCAATACCGTCTGGCTCGGCGAGCGCGAGTGTTCCATCCAGCGCCGCCACCAGAAAGTTCTGGAGGAGGCGCCTTCGCCGATTGTCGATCCCGACATGCGCCGGCGCATGGGCGAAGTTGCGGTCAAAGTCGCGCAGGCGGCCAACTACACCAACGCCGGCACCGTCGAATTCCTGGTCGATCAGCAAAAGAATTTTTACTTCCTCGAAATGAACACGCGCCTGCAGGTGGAACATCCAGTCACCGAGTTAACCACCGGATTCGATCTCGTGCACCTGCAGATCCGGATCGCGAGCGGCGAGAAGCTGCCCTTCACGCAATCCGACGTGGAGATTCGCGGACACGCCATCGAGTGCCGCATCTACGCCGAAGACCCCGATAACAATTATTTTCCCAGCCCCGGCAAGATCACGGTGCTGCTCCAGCCCTCGGGGCCGGGAATCCGTCGCGACAGCGGCATGTACGAAGGCTGGAATGTTCCGATGGATTACGATCCGCTGCTCGCCAAACTGATCGGCTACGGCAGCGACCGGCAGCAGGCCATCATGCGGCTGGAGCGAGCGCTCTACGAATATTTCGTGGCCGGAATCAAGACCAATATTTCGTTATTCCAGCGCATCCTGCGCGACGCCGATTTCCAGGCGGGAAAGCTCGATACCGGATACCTGGATCGCTTGCTCGCGAAAAACAATCAAGCCGTCACGGCGCGGGCATCGGAGCCTAAAATCGAAACGCTGGAGACGATCGCCGCGATTGCCGCGGGAATGTTTGCCGTGCTCGATCCAGCTTCGCCCGTCAGCAAGAATGGGAGCGTCGCCGGAACACCTTCAAATCCGGCTTCGGTTCCATCCAATTGGAAACAGAAGGGACGCTCGGAAGCGCTGCGCTGATCTTATGGTTTACGAAGTCATAGTGGGCGGCAACCCGGGCGGCAAGCCACACCGGCTCGAGCTTGAAAAAGCCGCAGGCGGATGGGAGTGCCGCTTGGATGGTCAACCGGTGCCTATCGACGCGGTCATCACGCGCCGCGACGTTCTGTCCTTGTTGGTCGATGGGCACGCCTACGAAATCAAGCGCGAACAGACGGCCACCGATCTCCACATGTGGGTGGGCAGCACCCGCTTTGCGGTGGAGTTGCGCGATCCGCGCTCCCTGCGCTCGCGCCAGAAAGCTGCCGGAGACGAAAAGGGCCCCAGAAAAATCCTGGCTCCCATGCCCGGACGCATCGTGCGCCTGCTGGTCGCGGAAAATTCCGAGGTCGAAGCCGGCCAGGGCATCGTCGTAGTCGAAGCCATGAAAATGCAGAACGAAATCAAGTCGCCAAAAAAGGGAGTCGTAAAAACAATATTGACCACCCCAGGCGCGGCGGTGAACCCCGGCGACGTGCTGGCGATCGTGGAATGACGACGCTGGTGTAGGGACGGACGCCCTCGCCCGCTTAAGCCGAGCGCAACTCGGTCTCGCCACGGGTTTTGGGAAGGGCACGACTTTACAGGTTGCGGAACAATGCGATCTGCCGAGAAACAACGACCACCGGGGCTAAAGCCCACGATGATTTCAGAGGGCTTACGCGGCCCTGAAGGGCCGCTCGTCCACGGTGACCCATACATCCGTGAGTTTTTCCGCAAGCTGTTTAGTCGCGCTGTAAGTCCCGCTGAACGAAGGCGGCGTTCAGCCGCTGAAGGCCAAATTCCCCACAGCCCCAGCACCTACGTCATCTCAAACCCGTCTCACCGCGCGCGTACCATAGAAGAGAACGACAGATAGCAACGGCGGAGGTGTCCTCGTGAAACTGCAGCGGATCATCAGTTTCGCAACCCTGGCAATCTCGATTCTTGCGCTCGTCCTGGTGTTAAGACGACCCGCGCCGCTTGCGCCCGCTGCCGCACCGGCTGCGGCGGCCGCCAATGCGCAGTCCTTCCAGGAAAAGGTGAACCGGCTCGCGCAGCCCAAGGCGCCCGGCGAAGGGGAGAGCGAAGTCCGCATGAATTCCGGCGAATTGTCGGCCGCGCTCGCGCAGGCTGCCAGCCTGTCGCCGTCGTCTGCGCCCGCCAGTACTTCCACCAGTTCTCCCTCACCGAACTCTGCCCCCGCCAGCGGTTCCATGGAGTTCCCCGGCGCGGTTCCGAATATCAAGGATTACCAGGTCTCCATGGATGGAGACATCGTTCGCGGTCAATTTCTCACGCAGATCGCCGGCAAAGACGTCTACCTCACCCTGGCCGGACATCTGGGGTCCAAAGATGGTTACGCCACCTTCGATGCCACCGAGGTCAAGGTCGGAGATCTCTCCGTGCCCGCATCGCTGGTCAACGAGGTGTTGCAGAAAAAACTGGCCGAACAGCGCGACCAGCTCAAGCTGCCGAATAACGTAAAAGACATCAGAGTCGAAAACGGTGAACTGGTGTTTGTCGAGAAGTAACTGCACACAAGAATAGCGATAGTGCTAGAAGCTAGGCCGCGCTGCGCTCGGCTTGGACGGGCGGGGGCGCCCGTCCCCACACGAGCCATTCCCCACACGAACCAAATCACCCTGCAGAAAATGCCGGACACCTACGAAAACATCCGCTTGTAAAGCAAAATGTGCCCAGCGCGCTACACTATGGGTTCCTTCCAGCAGAGTCTTCTAATGTCCATCTAATCTCGTTCTAACCGCATCCGTTTCAAATCGAGGGTATGACGACTTTCCCGACCTCGCGCAACTATGCCGACCGCGTCCTAGTGGCCAGCCCCAATCCAGTGGTGCGCCAGCGCGTCCTCGAAAGTCTGCGTTCCCCCGTTCGCCGGTTCGAGCAGGCCACCGGAGGAGCCGAAGCCCTCGGCCATTTGGAGAGCGGCTTCTGGCAGGTGCTGTTTCTCGATCGCCGCCTGCCCGACCTTGACGCCGAGGAACTAAGCCAGACCGTCCGGCAGCGCTTTCCCGGAATCGAAGTCGTGCTGCTCGATCCGGAAAGCGATGCCGAATCCGCCGCGGCCGAAAAGAAAGCAAACCTGCTTCCGGAAATGCGGCCCGTGGCAGATCCCGCAACAGACCACGTAGAGGCGGACGCCCTCCTTCGACTTCGCTCAGAACCCGCCCCAGCCGAGCGAAGCTCGGAGATGGATGGCGCGGAAGACGAACTGCTGCCCCCGGCCCGCGCCGCCCACACCATTCTCGAAGCTCCCTTGCCCGGAATGATCGGCAACTCCCGCATCATGCAACCCGTGTATCGTCTGGCGCGCCTGCTGGCGCCGCGCAACACAACCGTCCTGATCACCGGCCCGACCGGCTGTGGCAAGGAAATCGTCGCCCGCGCCATTCATCAATTGAGTCCGCGGGCCGGGCGCACGTTTGCGGTCGTCAATTGTGCCGCCATTCCCGACACCCTGCTCGAAGCCGAACTCTTCGGGTACGCCCGTGGCGCATTCACCGGAGCCATGCAATCCTATGCGGGAAGAATCCAGGCGGCGCAGGGAGGCACGCTCTTCCTCGACGAAATCGGCGAGATGCCGTTGAGCCTCCAGCCCAAGCTGCTCCGTTTTCTGGAGCAGAAAGAATTGCAGCGCCTGGGCAGCGCCGAAGTCGTGCGGGTGGATGCCCGCGTCATCTCCGCCACCAACGCGCACCTGCTGACTCTGGTGCGAGAGGGAAAGTTCCGCGAAGATTTGTACTACCGTCTCTGCGGCTTCCCCATCGACATTCCGCCGTTGCGCGATCGCTCCGAAGATATTGCGCAACTGGCCGCGCACTTTCTCGGAAAATATGCCTCGCGCCTGCCCGCGCCGCAATTGTCCGCCCCGGCGCTGCAACTGCTGAAAACGCAGCCCTGGGCCGGGAACATTCGCGAACTGCAGAACGTGATCGAACGCGCGCTGATCCTCTCCGAAGACCAAGCGGTGATTCGCCCGGAATACCTGTTGCTCGCCGACGCCAGCTTTCGCAACTCGCGCTAGAGCGCGACCGCGTGATTGCTACTGCTGTCGATGCAAGCTTGCTGGTGGAGAGCCGGGCGCCCCGCCCGGCGGGACGGGAGAGACGCCCGTCACTCCACCGTATGACGCATCACGCGGTTACGGTACTAGGTCGAGCAATAGGTCGCCTTCATCTGTACCAGGCATAAGTGTGTTCTAAGGCAATTTATGCCGGGCTGGCATTGCCGTTGCAGAGCGATATGCATGTCCACCTCTTCTCCAGCACCACGAGATCCGGCGCGCGATCCCGAACATCCTCTGGCACGCGCCTTTGCGTCGTTCACCGAGGCGGCGGGATCGCTTGAGCGTACGTACGGACAACTGCAAGGGCAGGTGTCTCATCTTCGCCAGGAACTGGAAGTCACCAACCGCGATCTTGCGACCAGTCTCGAAGAGAACCATCGCATCCGCGAACGGCTGCGCCGCATTGTGGAAGGCTTGCCGTGCGGCGTTCTGGTGATCGAAGCCGGAGCCCGGATTTCGACACTCAATCCGGAAGCGGCACGCCTGGTCGGCGGCAGCTTCGAATCGGTGGAGGCGTTGCCCGGCGCGCTCGCGGCGGCGCTCGACCGGGCTCGCCAGACGGGCGAAGAGCCCGAATTGCCGCTCTTGAGCTCGGACCAAAGCTCGGACCAAAGCTCGGATCAGCCTGGTTTGGATCAGTCTGCTTTAGATTTAGACCCGTCTTCTTCCCATCCGGCCAAACCCGTGTGGGTCGCGATCCGCCACGCCTGGCTGGAGCAAAGTCAGGCTCATGCCACTTCGGTGTTTATCCTGCGCGATGTCAGCGAGGCGAAGAAGCTCGAACACGATCGCGAGCATCTTCGGAGGCAGCAGGCCCTGGTCGAAATGTCGGCCCTGCTGGCGCATGAAATCCGCAATCCCCTGGGCAGCCTCGAACTCTTCGCCGGACTCTTGGCCGAGGCGAATCTCGAAGGGGAGAGCCGCCGCTGGATCGAACATGTCCAGGCGGGTCTGCGCACGCTTTCCGCCACGGTCAACAACGTACTTCACCTGCACAACACGCCCCAGCCCGAACTCGCCCCCACCGACGCGGGCCAGCTCCTCGACTGGGCCTACGATTTTCTGCTGCCGCTCGCCAAGCAGGCGCGCGTCGAAATGCAGGTCATCAACGGCCTCAATGGCGTTTCTATTCAGGCCGACCGGCACCGCCTCGAGCAGGTGCTGCTCAACCTCGCGCTCAACGCGTTTCGCTTCATGCCGGGCGGCGGATGGCTCAGCCTTCGCGGAGTTGACTGCGCCTCGAAGGGCTCGGGGGGTGACGGCGTCGAAATCGCGGTGCGCGACACCGGGCCGGGCATCGCGCCGGACGACCTGCCGCGCATCTTTGAAGCGGGATTCAGCACCCGAGCCGGCAGTTCCGGACTCGGACTCGCCGTCTGCCGCCGCATTCTCGAACAGCACGGAGGCTCGATCTCGGTCGAGAGCCGCCCCGGCTACGGCGCCACCTTCCGCTTCCGCCTTCCCCGCAATGGACCTGAACCTTTGTCCGAATGTTTGTCCGAACCCTCGCCCGAAAACCCGTCGGCACCTGTTGCCGGATCTGCCGCCGCGTCTGGAGCCCAGCTATGAAGAGGCTGCTCATCGCCGACGACGATGCCGGCATGCGCGCCGCTCTCGAAGCGCGGTTCCAGCGCCGCGGATGGCTGGTCGATGTCGCCGTGAATGGCACCGAAGCGCTGCAGAAGTTTCGCGCCGGCTTGCATTCGCTGGTGATCACGGACGTGCGCATGCCGGGACGCGACGGCTTCGAGCTGATGCGCGAGGTGCAAACCTCGTCGGCGCGCACGGCGGTGATTCTGCTGACCGCCTATGGTTGCGTGCCCGATGCGGTCAAAGCCATGCGCAACGGAGCCTGCGATTACCTGGTCAAACCGGTCTGCTTCGAGAAACTCGAGCTCGCCGTCGAGCACGTGATGCGCCGCGCCGAGGAGTTTGGCAAAGACACGGAAACGCTCATCGGCCACTCCCCGCTCTGGGAGCAGGCGCTCGATCGCGCGCGGCAAGCGGCCTCGACCGATGCCGACATTCTGATCGAGGCCGAAAGCGGTACCGGCAAGGAACTCATCGCCCGCCTCATTCACCGCCTCAGCCGCCGCAAACCAGGTCCGTTCGTCGCCCTGAACTGCGCCGCGTTTCCCGAAACCCTGCTCGAAAGCGAATTGTTTGGACACGCCCGGGGCGCCTTCACCGGGGCCGTCGGCGCCCGGCCGGGCAAGTTTGAGACGGCCAGCGGCGGCACTCTGCTGCTCGATGAGGTCGGGGAGATGCCGCTGGCGCTGCAGCCGAAACTGCTGCGCGTCCTGCAGGAGCGCGAGTTCGACCGGCTGGGATCGAACCAGACCGTGCGCGTCGATATCCGCGTCATCGCCACCACCAACCGCCCCCTCGAAGCCGGGGTCGCGGAAGGCCGTTTCCGCGCCGATCTTTATTATCGCCTGAACGTTATTCCGATTTCTCTGCCGCCGCTGCGCGACCGCACGGGCGACATTCGGGAGTTGGCCGAGTATTTCGCCGGTCTCTATGCGGCGCCCGGAAACCCCGGAACCAACGCTCGCCTCTCCCGGGAACTGGTGGCGCGTCTCGAAGAGCACGCCTGGCCGGGCAATGTGCGCGAGCTCGGGAACTTCGTGCGGCGGGCTGTGGCTTTGTCCCGCGGCGGCGAGATTGGCGTCGAAGCCCTTGATCACGGAAAACTTCCGCCCCCGCGCCCGCCTCGGTCCCCGGAATGGAAACCGGGCCTCTCGCTCGGCGAAATGGAGCGCCAGCTCTTTGCCATGACGCTCGAATCCACCGGCGGCAACCGGGCGCGGGCGGCCGAATTGCTGGGTGTGAGCCTGCGCACGGTGCGCAACAAAGTCCGCGAGTTTGGTCTGCCGCCGCGGAACAACTATCGCAACGTTCTCCGAGGCAACGGTCTCGGGAACAATGGTCTTTTGAACCATGATTTCCCGAACCATGATTTCCCGAACCATGATCTCCCGAACCATGATCTCCCGAATCACGATCTCCCGAATCACGGTCTCCCCAACCCCGATCTTCGGAACGATCGTCGGAACAATGATCCCCGCAGCAACGTTCTGCGGAATAACGCGGAATAACAAGGAGCAGCCATGTCCATGATCGATACCCCGCTGATGCGTGGTCTGGAGCGCGTGCTCGACCAGAGCGCGTTCCGCCATCAGGTGATTGCCGCGAATCTCGCCAACATCGATACTCCAGGATACCGCACCCGCGACCTGCGTCCGTTCGCCGGCGAAATCGAGCAGGCCATGGCCGGCGAGGAGCCGTCGTTTACCCCGGTCGCGCATGAAATCCGCGGACTGCTCGAGCGCCCCGACGGCAACAACGTCTCGGTCGAGCGCGAAACGCTGCTGCTGGCCCAGAATCAGTTGCGCTTTGAGGCGGCAGTGCAGTTCATGAAAGCCGAGTTTCACCGGATGTCCCTGGCCATCACGGGAGGGAGTGCGACGTCATGAACCTGTTCGGCATGTTGGAACTCAGTGGCTCGGCGCTAGGGGCCGAGCGGCAGCGCGCGGAGGTGGTCGCGAGCAATATGGCCAACGCCCAAACCACGCGCACCGCGGCGGGCGGCCCCTATCGCCGCCAGTTGGTGGTATTTCAAGCGCGGCGCGTTCCCCGCTTCTCCCTGGCGCTCGCCGGCCTCGAACGCGAAAGCTCTTCGGCGGTGCGTGTGGCTGCGGTGGTCTCCGATCAGCGGCCGCCGGTGATGCGCTTCGAGCCGGGACATCCCGACGCGAATCCGCAAGGCTACGTTGCCTATCCCCAGGTCGATCCGATCGAAGAAATGACCGATCTACTGGGAGCGGTCCGGGCCTACGAACTGAACGCGTCGGCCGTGCAGGCCGCGAAAAACATGATTACCCAGTCGCTGAACCTGCTGCAATAGCAGTGCCGGCGTTTTGGAGCGGAGTTCCAACTACGTCCGGCTATGTCCCAGTATGTCCGGGTAATGTCCGGCAATGAATGAGAGGCTCAGCCATGAATAATTCGATTCCGTCAATCCGCATAGTGCCCGCCGAGATGGGCGTTGCCCCCGGGGGCGTCGCCGAAGGCGGCAAATTCCTCGAGACCCTGCAACAGTCCATGGATCAGGTCGAGGGGGCGCAGGGAGATGCCGCAACCCAGGTCGCCCAGATGCTCAACGGCAAAGGTGCGGATCTGCACAGCGCCCTGATTGCCGTCGAAAAGGCCGATCTCTCGTTTCAGCTGATGATGCAGGTGCGGAACAAAATCGTGCAGGCGTACCAGACGATTTCAAGCATGCAGTTCTGAACCATGCTGCTTCGAACCGCGCCTTTCCGAACCGCGCCGGTCCGAACAAGAGCCGCAAAGCGTTGAACCGCAGAAGCTGCGGGCATCCGAGGAAAAAGACAGAGAGAAACAGAAAGCGATGGTGAAAACCTCGGCGGCCTCTGCGACTCTGCGGTTGAAAGGCAGGCCGTTGAATTGAGCTAGGAGTTTGAAAATTTGAAACAAAGCCTCGATCAAATCCAGAATTTTCTGCGCGGCTTGAGCCTGCCGCAGAAAGCTCTCATCGCCGGGGGAACGGTGGCCGTCGGGCTGACCCTGTGGCTGTTCGTCACCTTGCTCGATCGCGGCAAGAACGTCGTCCTCTACTCCGGCCTCAAGCCCCAGGATGCGCAGTCGCTGGGCGGCCGGCTGGCGGCAAAGAATATCGCTTACGAAATTTCCCCGGATGGCGGGAGCGTCCTGGTTGCCTCCGATAAACTCGACGCCGCCCGCCTGGAAACCGCCGCGCAGGGCCTGCCGCGCAACGCCCGTCTCGGGTTTGAATTGTTCGACACGCCGAACTGGGCGGGATCGGACTTCAGCGAGAAAGTGAACTACCAGCGCGCCCTGGAAGGGGAACTCGAACGCACGCTGCAAACCCTGGCCGAAGTCGAGGCGGTGCGCGTTCACCTGGTCCTGCCGCGCGAGTCGCTGTTCAGCGAGCAGGAGCGCGAATCGAAAGCCGCCGTCATCGTGAAAACGCGCAACGGCACCCTTTCCCGCGAAGCGCAGCAAGCCATCCCGCAACTGGTGGCCAGCGCCGTCGATGGCCTGCGGCCGGAGAATGTTACGGTCGTGGACGCCGACACGGCAACGTCTTTTCTGGCGCGGCGAGGTCCATCCGGACGGGCGTCTTTCGATTCCGACGAGGAACTGGCCGCCGCCGCCGTGCGCGCCATCGAGCCCGTGGTCGGGGCCGAACACGTGCGCGCCAGCGTGCACGTGGACTACGACCTGAGCAGCAGCGAAGATACCTCCGAAATCTATGACCCGAAGGCGACCGCCACCCTCGCCCAGCAGCATTCCGAAGAACTCGCGGGAGGCGCCAATCCAGCGGGTGTGCCGGGCGTCACCAGCAATGTTCCGGGCAGCGGCGCCGCCATTTCGCCGGTTGTGCCGCCGGTTGTGCCGCCGGGTGTGCCGGGCGTGGCGGGCAACGTTCCGGGCAGCGCCGCCGCCAGTCTGGGCCTGTTTTCGACCATCGACAACCAGAGTTCGAAATCCGACAGCTCAACCTTCGCGGTCAGCAAGAGCACCCGCCACGTCCTGAACCCGGCGGGCCGCGTGCGCCGCATCACCGCGTCGGTGCTGGTCGATGACGCCCTCGATAGCAAGCAGGAAAACGGCAAGTCGAGCGCCGTCCGGCGGAAACGCACACCCGAAGAAATGACGGCGATCGAAAAACTCGCCCGCGCCGCCATCGGGGTCGACGATCAGCGCGGAGACCTGCTCGCGGTCGAGAACCTCTCCTTCCAGACCGCCCCCCTCGAACCGCCAGCCGCCCCCGGCAAGCTGGATAAATGGCGCCTCCTCGTCCTGCCCTGGGTGGGCGCGTTGCGCTACCTTGGAATTACGCTGCTGTTCCTGGTGGTCTATGCGCTGGTGCTGCATCCCGTGAAGAAACAGGCGATCGCAGCCTTCAAACAGATTCCCACTCGTTTTGCGAAGCCGCTCGCCGCCGGAGCGGCCTCTGGCGATGCGCTCGCCAGTATGGAACTTCCCCATGGCAGCGAGGAAGCCAAGCGTGCCTGGGCGTTGAAAAAAGAAATCACCGACAAGATCAAGGCCGAACCGGCCGCCGCCAGCCGGCTGGTTCAGGCCTGGATCCGGGACCCGAAGGCCAAATAACTGTCCGCTATAAGAAGCATGACGAATAAGTGTGAGAACGAGAAAGTAAGAAATCATAACTAAAGGAAGTAGTTATAAATAACAACGTTATAAACAACAGGTGCAGGAGCAACATAGTAATAAGGCAAAACACATCGGTAACCAGGCAAGCGGTAACAAAAGCGGTACCAAGGAAAGATAAGAAATGGCCATACCCATCTCCGACCTGGGCTTGCAGAAAGCGGCCACGCTGATGGTGTTGCTCGGCGAGGAGGCCGCCAGCCACATCTACCGCCATCTCCCCGAGGGCGATGTGGAGCGCCTGACGCGGCGCATCACGGAACTGGAGCGCTTCAAACCCGAGACCGCGGTTGCCGTCCTCGAAGAGTATCACCAGCTCGCCCTTACCCAGGGTTACCTGGCCGATGGCGGCCCGGAATATGCCCGTAACCTGCTGGTAAAAGCGTTCGGGGAAGGGGGTGCCCAACGGCTGCTCAGTCAGGTCCAAAGGACGGTGGAACAGAGTGCCGTCCACCTGGAAAGCCTGCAGGGAGCCGATCCGCAGCAGTTGGCCAAATTCCTTGAAGTCGAGCATCCGCAGACCATCGCCCTCATTCTGGCTCACTTGAACGCCCGTCAGGCCTCCGCGCTGTTGTTGCGTCTGCCCGAGGAGGCTCGCGCCGAAACCATCAAGCGCCTGGCGCAGTTGCGTCAGTTTTCCCCGGAAGTCGCCCAGAAAGTTGCGCTGGCTCTCAACAAGCATCTGGAGTCGGTCGGCGAACAAGGGCGGCGGGCCTACGCCGGATTCAAAGGCGCCGCCGACCTGCTGAATCAGATCGAGCCGCTTAAAAGCAAAGGCATCCTGGAGATCATCGAAAAAGAGGATCCGAAGCTGGCGCTCGCCATTCGCAACCTCATGTTTACCTTCGAAGATCTGCTCGGAGTGCCCGAAGTCGGTATCCGCGAATTGCTCGGGCAGCTCGACAAGAAGACTCTGGCAATGGCCCTGCGCGGCGCCACCGAAGAACTCAAAAACCTGATTTTCAAGTCCATGTCGTCGCGCGCCGTCGACATGCTGAAAGAAGACATGGAGGTATTGGGCCCGGTGCGCTCCAAGGACGTGAATCTGGCCCAGCGCGAAATTGTTGACGTGGCCCGCAGACTCGAAGCGGAGGGCAAGCTGGTGTTGAGCGCCGAGTCGCAGGAGGAGTATGTCGTCTAGCGCCCCCAAGCGGCAGCCCGTCCCCGAAGCCTCGCTATACGCCTACCCCGAAGCCGAACCACCGAGCGGCGCCGCGGGCAGTGGGTTCGATGCCGGCCAGGTCGCCGAGGAACGAAGCCGCGGTCGGCAGGCCGAAGCCTTCGAGCAGGGACGCCAAAGCGCGCAGCAGCAGCTCCGCTCCGAACTCGACACTGCCGTCGCCAAGAATCGCGAGCAGATCAGCCATGCGCTCCAGCAGTTCGCCCTCGAACGGCAGGATTACTACCGCCGCATCGAAGGCGAAGTCGTCGAACTGGCGCTGGCCATCGCCCGCAAGATCCTGCATCGCGAATCGCAAATCGACCCGCACGCTCTCGCCGGCATCGTCCGGGTCACGCTCGAGAAACTCGATACCGGCACCAAAGTCAAGCTGCACGTTCATCCCCAGGAAGCCGCCGACTGGCGGCACTACTTCGCCTGCCAGATGGAAGATGTCCCCGCGCCGGAGGTTCACGAAGATCCTGCCATCGCTGCCGGGGAATGCCGCATCGAAACTTCACTCGGCTCGACCGAAGTCGGGCTCGAATCGCAGCTCAAGGAAATTGAAACCGGATTGCTCGATCTGCTCGCCGAAAGGCCCGGCGCCGCCCCGAGTTCTTCGCCCGCCTCGGCACCAGCCTCCGCCTCGACACCAAACCCACCGACCCCAAACTCATCGACATCAAATTCACCAACTCCAAGCCGAGCGCCGGAGACACGCTGAATGACTTCGCAGATCCTCTCCGCATACTTCTCCCAGCTCGAGACCTCATCCGCGCTGCGCTGGCGTGGGCGAGTGGTGCAGGTTGTCGGCCAGCTCGTCGAATCCGAAGGCCCCTTCTGCACCGTCGGCGAGGCGTGCGAAATCATCGATTCCCGCGGCCGCCACTGGCCCGGAGAGATTGTCGGCTTCCGCGGCCACATTGTTCTCTCCATGTCCCTGCGCCGCCCCACCGGCCTCCGTTACGGAGACCAGATCGTGGTTTGGGGACGCCGTCCCTCCCTGCGCCTCAGCGAACAACTGCTCGGCCGGGTACTCGATGGCGTTGGAAATCCGATCGACGGCTGGCCCGCTCCGGTTTGCCGCGAGCGCTATGCTCTCGATCGCGAAGCTCCGCTCGCCCTCGAGCGCACCGCCATCCGCGATGCGCTCGGCTGCGGCATCCGCGCCATTGACGCCTTCCTCACCTGCGGACGCGGCCAGCGGGTCGGCATCTTTGGCGGAAGCGGCGTCGGCAAAAGCACGCTCATCGGCATGATGGCCCGCAACACCAACGCCGACCTCACCGTCCTCGGCCTGATCGGCGAGCGTGGCCGCGAAGTCGGAGAACTCCTCAACACCCTCGGCGAAGAAGGCCGCAGCCGTTCGGTCGTCGTCGTCTCTACCTCCGACCAGGATCCGCTGCTCCGCATCCGCGCCGGTCTGGCCGCCACCACCATCGCCGAATATTTCTGCGCCCGCGGCAAGCACGTGCTGCTGGTCGTCGACTCGCTCACCCGTCTCGCCATGGCGCAACGCGAAATCGGACTCGCCGCCGGCGAGCCCCCCACCGCCAAAGGCTACACGCCCTCGGTCTTTACTTTGCTCGCCCGTCTGATCGAGCGTGCCGGCTCGTTCGGTTCCGGCACCATCACCGGCTTTTACACCGTTCTGATGGAAGGCGACGACGAAAACGATCCCCTCGTCGACGCCGCCCGCGCCCTCCTCGACGGTCACGTCATGCTCGATCGCCGGCTCGCTGCCCAGAGCCACTATCCTCCCATCTCCATCCTCGACAGCATCAGCCGCATCATGCCGGCCGTCATCTCCGCCCATCATCTCGCAAAAACCAACCACATCCGCCGCCTCTTCGCTACCTACAAGGCTTCCGAGGAACTTATCCGCATCGGGGCTTACCAGAAAGACAGCGATCCCGATCTCGATCGCGCCGTCGCGCTCATGCCCGCGCTTCGCGACTTCCTCATACAGCCTTCGCAAGAAGTTGCCGAAATGAAAGATTCTCTCGCTCGCCTCATGGCGCTCCCAACCTGAACCCATGGCCTCCTGAATCATGGCGTTCCGTTTCACTCTCGCTCCCCTCCTCCGCCTCCGTCAAAGCATCGAACGCCAGCGCACCCTCAAACTGCAGGAGGTCAATCTCCAGGTCTCCCGCGCCCAGGAAACACTGGCACAACTGGAACGCTCTCTCTCCGACTCCGCACAGTCCGATTCCGCCGGGCTCCAAGCCGGACGCACTGCCGCCGATCTCCAATTCGCTTCCCTTATCCGCGAGAACCTGCATCGCTTCCGCCAGCAGCTCCAGTCCGACATCCGCAAGCTCGAACTCCTCCGCCAGCAAGCGCTCGTCGAATACGATCGGGCCTACCGCGATCGCGAGGTTCTCGAAACTTTGCGCGCCCGCCAGCGCCGCGCCTACCAGCAGGAACAATTACGCCGCCGGCAACAGGAACTCGATGCCACCTATCTGCTGCAACGCTGGCATCGTCGTAACTAGAGCGGTTTTCGTGATGGTGTATAGTGCGTACCCTCAGCGGCTAAAGCCGGAACCCGTTGTAACTCTTGACGGCACGGCTGAAAAGGCTGCGGAAAAAGTCGTTGAGAGGGCAAAAAGCACACCTCGGGCGCTGAAGCGCGAACAAATCTAAACGACTTAACGGCACGACTGAACAGGCTGCGGAAAAATGAACCAAGGTGGTAATTTCAGGGCTTTTTGAGTCAAAAATACTCCTGTAAGTTGTTGTATCTTGGTTCGAGAAAATGCTCGGATTACTAACTTGAGTCATTTTTCCGCAGCCTGTGAAGCCGTGCCCTACCCGTTCTCGGTTCCCTCTACAGCAACTCGAGAACTGCGCTAGATCACGAAATTGAATCGGCTGATTTTGCCGGACTGTACCCGGCAACCCTTGCCGCATCAACCCTTCTCACCGTGCCACTTCCCCTTCGCCGCCTGTCTCCCTTGCTGTAAGTCGCTGAAAGTGCAACCACCGCCGCTTACCTCCCCAGCCCAAGTCCGACTCCCCGCCATTGGCGCATCGAGTGCAATCGAACCCGTGGTACTCCGATGCGCGTAGACGCAATTCTCATCCCGGCGGCGGCACCAGCGGCTTCGACCGCGCTCCGCCCCCCGTCGTCAGCGCCTTCGAGTTTCAGCGCGACACTCGCCTCATCCCTGCACAGTTCTGCGCCAGAACGTTCCCCCAGTCAGTCTGTCGCGGCCGAAACGACTGCAAAATCGGACTCCAAGTTCGGTCCAAAGTCCGGCGCAAATATCGATTCCAAATCCAACCCCAACACGGCTCCGAACAGCGGAGCCAGCTCCAGTCCAAGTCTCAATTCACTGAATCTGAATTCAAGGTCTGCCGGCAAATCCAACGCCAAGTCTGATGCCAAGCCGTCCACCAATTCCGCGACCGCTCCAGTAACTACACCTTCACTGTCCACTTCTTTACTAGCCACATTACTAACTACATCACTAACCACACCACCAACCACATCAAATCCCGCGCCCGCTTTCACACCGAACCTTGCCGATCCTTTCTGCAATCGGCAACTGGTCGCGCCGCAACTCACTGCAAACCCCGCCGGCGTGACCGCACCTCCGCCGCTGCCGAGCCCTCAGCCAGTTGCTATTCCGGCCCAACCCGGCACGCCCTTGTCTTCCGGCGCGCCAGACGCTCCCCCCGCTCAGGATCAGCCCACCGGCCAGGCCGCTTCCGACGCTGCGCACGCGTTTCCCAACGTTCCGACGCGACCCTTCACCGCACCGACAGAGTTTTCAACTCCCTCGGGCCCTGTTTCGCCAACGCCAACCGCTCTTGCTTCACTAACACCCGTTTCGCCAACGCCAACCGCTCTTGCTTCACTAACACCCGTTTCACCAACGCCGACCGCTCTTGCGTCACTAACACCCGTTTCGCCAACGCCAGCAGCTCTTGCGTCACTAACACCCATTTCGCCAACGCCAACCGCTCTTGCTTCACTAACACCCGTTTCGCCAGCGCCTATTTCATCGACGCCAGCGACCGCGGCTTCAGCAGCGCCCCCGTCCGCCGACAGCCAACCCCATGCCCCGATTCCAACCGGCGCAACCATCTTCGCGCTTGACCAATCTCCAATTGTCCAATCTCCATCTGTCCCGGCGCCAATGACTCCAGCGCCGCTCATGCCCGCGGAGCTACTTACGCAAGCCGCGCCACCGTCGCTCCCCAATAATTCTTCTCGCAAATCAAGCGACTCCAAAGTCGGCCACTCCACACCAGGCAACTCCACGCCGGGCAATGCCACCGCTGCGGAGCCAGCGCCAACCTCCGGCTCCGCTACGCTCGACACTGCGCCAGTCCAAGCCCTCTCGTCCGATGCCACCCCCACGGCGGCGACACAAAACATTGCCAGCAACAACGTCTGGTCTCCTGCTCCGAACCTCACTCCGAATTCCGCCGCCCCCGCGCCCGCGTCGAGTGCCGCAACAACCAGCGATGCCCCCAACAACGCCAAGCCCGGCATTTCCGCCCAACCAGCTTCCGCAGCAGCGGTCCAAACAACCGCCGCCGATAAGAAATCCTCCGCCACGGTCCAGCCGACCGCCACCGCATCGACCACCACCGCATCGACCGACGCAGCATCGCACGGCGTTCCGGCCGGACTCGCCTCCGGAAAAGACCCCTCGGCTATGCTGACGGCTCCCGCTCCGCCAGCCTTCGCGGCCCCACCCGAAGTCAGATCCGATGCTGCGCCCGAGCTTCCCAAAACTCACCAGATGCTCGACTCCGCCCCGCCCGCTCCGCCGCCCGCGCCCATCGCGCCCAATCCCACCGCCGATGTGCAGATGAACGCACAGATGCATGTCGGCATCCGCACCGACGCCTTCGGCGCGGTGGACATTCATACCGTCGTCCAGCAAAGCCAGGTCGGCATCACCGTTCACGCAGACCGTGATCTCGCGCACTGGTTCAGTTCCGAAGTCCCGGGTCTCGAATCCGGACTCAACAAAAGTCACCTGAACCTCACCGCCGTCGATTTCGATAACGGACGCTCCGGCGTCCAGACCGCGACCAGCTTTCAGCATGGCCAGCCGCGGCAACATTTCTCTGAAACGCCCGGCTCCCAATCCCCTGCCTTGCCTGACCAGGACACGGCGCCGGAATCCACGATCGTCGACATTCTCCCGTCAGACCTGTCCGTCGGGCCTGCGCTAACTCGCGTCAGCATTCACGCTTAGGAGGGTAAATTCGTGCACACCTCGCTGCTGCAAATGCTCCACCCTGCTACTCAAATGGCCTCCACGTCGGCCGCAGCTTCCTCGTCGGCCACAACTTCCTCGTCCTCGTCCAGCAATCCCGGCGTGGACTTGACCAACACGTTCTTGCAGCTGCTCACGGTGCAACTCCAAAACCAGAGCCCGCTCAACCCGCTTGATCCCAACCAGTTCGTCACCCAACTCGCCCAGTTCGACTCGCTCGGCGAGCTGACCCAGATCCAGGAGCTCATGCAGACGCTGGTAAACGCCGTGACTCCAACCCCCATCCCGACTTCCGGTGCCAGTGCCAACGCCAGCGTCAATTCAACTTCCACCCCAAGCCTCAATTCCGTTGCTCACTAAGGAGCCCTTATGCCTAATTTCTTAATCCCTCTTTCCGGATTGAACGCCAGTTCGGCCGCACTCGCCACTACCGCCAACAATCTGGCCAACCTCAACACCGTGGGTTACAAGGACCAGGAAACCCAGTTCGCCGATCTGTTCTACCAGAATCTCGGCACGGACGGCGCCGGCGACCCCATCCAGCAGGGCGCGGGCGTCAAAGTCAGCGCCCAACCCTCCAATTTTACCCAGGGTAACGTCACTGCTACCGGCATCGATACCAATGTCGCGATCAACGGCAATGGCTTCTTCATCGTGCAGCAAAACGGCGTGCGGAGCTATACTCGCGCCGGCAATTTCGGCGTGGGCGCCGACAACCTGCTCGAAACCGTCAACGGTCAACAGGTCCTCGGATACCAAGCCGTCAATGGCGTCGTCAACACGGGCGGGGGACTCGGCACCCTCGCGCTCGGAGCCGGAACCGTCAGTCCCGCTTCCGCCACCGCCAACGTTTCCATGACCTCGAACCTCGATGCCACCGATGCTCCCGGCACCACCTATTCAACCCAGGCCACCATCTACGATTCCCTTGGCGCCGCCCACCAGGTCACCGTCACCTACACCAACGCCGATTCCCCCTACGTCCCCGCCGTCACCGCCCAAGCGGCGACAGGCGTGCTAACTGCCACCGTCAACCCGGATAACACCCAAACCGTGACCGTGGGCGGCCAGACGTACACCTTTACGACCACCGCCCCCCCTGGTGCCGGAAGCAATGACGTTTTTATCGGCGCAACTGCGGCTATAACCATGGCAAATCTGACGAATGCCATCAACGATAACTATGCGGATGGCGCCGGAACCGGTACTCCGGGCGGTTATGGAACCGGTACTGCCCTCAACCCCCATGTCACCGCAGTGGACGCTGGTAATGGAGTAATCAATATCACGGCAGATGTGGCTGGCGCCGCCGGTTTCACTACAGGGAGTTCGGGTGGGGACCTTACCTGGAGTGCTGGCGCCGGAGCGAACGGCGTCAATGCCGCCGCCGCCGTCCCCGCCGTCGTCAACACCTGGACCTATGCCGTTACACTTCCTGCCGCCGACGTCTCCGGCGCCACCGCCCCCGTTTCCCTCGCCTCCGGTACCCTCGTTTTCAAGGGCGATGGAACCCTGAAAAGTATCACTCCTACGGGCGGCGCCGCCTCTACCACCAACCCCACCGTCGCGGTACCGCCCACGGGTACCCCCCAAACTGTGTTCGCCGACGGCGCCAACCAACTTAGTTTTACCTGGCACGTCTTCGACGCATCCGGCAACGGGCTCGTTACGCAAACGGCCGCCGCCAGCAGCACCGCCTCCATCCAACAGGATGGCTCCGCCAGCGGCACCCTGGTGAATTTCAGCATCGGCGCCGATGGCACCATTTCCGGATCTTTCAGCAACGGAAAGACCGCTACCGTCGGCCAGATCGCGCTCGCCAGCTTCGCCGACGTGCAGGGCCTCCACCGCGACGGCGCCAACGATTTTTCCCCAACCCTGGCCTCCGGTCAGCCCGCCATCGGCGCGCCGACCAGCGGCGTACTCGGTAATATCTCCGGCGGCGCCCTCGAACAATCCAACGTTGACATTGCCACCGAGTTCGCGAACCTCATCGTCGCGCAGCGCAGCTACGAAGCCAACGCTCGCGTCATCACTACCTTCGATCAGGTCACCCAGGACACCATTGCCCTGAAACAGTAGAACTGAAGCATATTCAGCGTTGCTGGAGCCCGCTCGTGCGGAGACGGGGCTTGCCCCGTCTCCGCCGAGCGCAGTTCGGCCCTCTCTGAGTTTTTTCATGAAAGCGCTCTCAGAAAAACTCTCGCGTTGCCCCTCCGTCTCCTCCCGAACCTCGCCCGTGCCGGACCCGTCCCTCCAATCCCCTGATTCCAACCCGCTTCCCTCCATCGCCCTTTGGGTTGGCTAAATGTGAACCCCGGCACCCGGCTTGCAAACATCGGCAATATGCCGGATGTGCAGGTGAGTTCCGCGCCCAGAGACGCGGCCCAACGCGTCCCCCAAAGCGCCCTGAAGAAAACGAAGGGATGGCGTGCCGTGGAAGTCGCTGTCGTGCTGGCTCCGGCAGGCATCTTGGTCGGGCAGCGTCAGCAGGGGCTCGAAGGCAAGCGCGAGCGCAAAGAAAAACTGCTGAAGACCCTGCAAGAGCGAGTACCTCGGATGGCTGTCGAGAATGTCTACTTCACCGAATTTCTGGTGGACGGAGTTCTGGGGCAAATGTAATGGCCGCCGCCCAACCCACGCTCGAAGTTCCGGTCGCCGATCCCCTTGCCGATCGATGGCTGTACGTCGAGCCTCTGCCTTGCCTGGTCACCATCGAAATCTCCGTGTCCGGCTTTACCGTCGCCGATCTCGTTCATCTGGAGCGCGGACGCATCATCGCCTCCCGCTGGACCGTCGGGCAAGACGTTCCCCTGCGGATCAACGGCGAATTGATCGCTTGGAGCGAGTTTGAAGTCGTACAGAACCGCATGGCCGTGCGCTTGACGGAACTGGCCTGAATGGAACTGGCAGAGATGGAAATCACGCCGAGACAAATCCGGACCCACACGCCGCCCAACTCGCCGCTGGTTCGCGCTTTGGTGCGCGCGTTTACACGCACGTCCACGCTCGCCGCCGCCCGCCTCAAAGCTTTCTGGCGCTCCGTGATTTGGACATCATTGACTTGGAGATCATTGATTTGGAGATCATTGGGCCGCCGGGCGGGAAACAAGCGCAAGACGCTCAGGGTTCGCGAAACCGCCGCCCTCGGCGACCGCCGCTTCGTCTCCGTTATCCAGTTCGAGCGTCAGCGTTACCTGATCGGTTCCAGTCCCTCCTCGGTCACCCTGCTTTCGCAATTGCCGGACGAATCTGGCGGCGCGGAAGTAAACGGAGAAAAAAACAGAGAACACAGCCGAGAAGAGAGCCGGGGAAAAAATTGATGCGGGCCTTGCCCAGTTCGTCCTTTCGAAGCCCGTGCCTTCGCAGATCCTGCGGCCTCGTCCTGTTGCTCCTGGTCGCGGCCGCACCGCTCTGGGCGCGTCCGCAGGCGGCGCCCGGCTTCTCTCTGCCTGGGCTCCTGCCCGGCGCTGCCCCCGGCGGCTCCGTGCCCTGGAACATCGTCGTACTGCTGACCCTGCTCACCCTGATTCCCGCCATCGTGCTCTCGATGACGCCTTTCGTGCGGTTGCTGGTGGTGTTTCATTTTCTCCGCCAGGCGCTCGGCACCCAGACCGCGCCCAGCAATCAGACGCTCATCGGACTCTCCCTCATCCTCACTTTCTTCCTCATGCAGCCGGTGGGCGCCGCCATCTATGCCGACGCTGTCGTCCCGCTCGACGCCGGACAAATCACCATGATGGTCGCTCTCGATCGCTCGATCGTTCCCATGCGCCATTTCATGCTCAAGTACGCCCGGGAAAAGGATCTCGCGCTCTTCGTCGAACTGGCGCATGAGCCGCGTCCCGCTCGCCCTGAAGATCTCGGCATGCGCATCGTCGCGCCCGCCTATCTCCTGAGCGAACTGCAGGCCGGGTTTCGTATCGGCGCCGCCCTCTTCCTCCCCTTTCTCGTCATCGATCTGGTGACCGCCGCCATAACCACCTCGATCGGCATGATGCAACTGCCCCCGGTCATAATCTCCACCCCGCTCAAGATTTTATTGTTCGTCGTCGTCGACGGATGGAACCTGCTGATTGGTTCCCTGATGCGGAGTTTTGCCTGAAAGGCGCTTATGGGAACCGAACCAGTCGTCGCCCTCTTCCGCCACACGCTGCAGATGGCGCTGCTGCTGGGCGCGCCGCTGCTCTTGATCGCAGTGTTGGTCAGCCTGCTCGTCAATGTCGCGCAGGTGCTCACTTCCTTGCAGGATCAGACCCTCTCCACCGTCCCGCGTCTGGCGGCGGTGGCGGCGGCTGCCCTGCTGTTCTTTCCCTGGATGTTGCGCAAGCTGATGTTCTTCACCATCGGCCTGTGGTCCGACTTCCACCCGTTTGTCCGGTGAGAGTTTTGTGAAGGGTTCGTAATGTGCCGAGTCAGAGGTCGTTTATGAACTCGCGGTGCTTTGAAGGGGCACGGCTTCCGCCGCGCCGCCATTCGGATTGATGACTGAAGACACGAGCTGCCGGTTGAGGTGATTGTGTTCCAGATGCCAATAACGACGCCGTTTGCGCTGCCGATCGAGCGCAGCCTCGCTGCCTGGATGATTGCCGGCTCGCGTGTCACCGGCCTGCTCGTCGTCGCACCTTTCCTCGGCAGCGCCGCCGTTCCCCCTCGCATCAAGACCGGTCTCGCTTTCCTCCTCACCTTATTCCTGGTGCCGTTGGTTCCCGCGACTCCGGCGCTTTCCGCTCCCGCGCTCGTCGTGCTTTTGCTCGGCGAATTCGCCATCGGGTTCCTTCTCGGATTTACCCTCCAGCTGTTTTTCGAAGCCGGACAGATTGCCGGCCAGGTGTGCGGTGTCCAGATGGGATATTCGCTCGCCAGCATCGTCAATCCCGACAACAGCCAGGCCGACTCCGCCGTGCTCTCCACCTTCTACGAACTGGTTGTGCTCCTGCTCTTCATTCAGCTCAGCGTCCCGCACTGGCTGTTGCGCGGACTCGCGCGCAGCTTCGACTATCTGCCCCCCGGCCATTTTTCTTTTACCTGGCCGGCCGTCCACGCGCTTCTCCAATTCGTCGCTGGCTTGTGGGTCGCCGGTCTGCAGATCGCCGCGCCGGTGCTGGTCGCCAGCTTGTTTGCCGATGTGGCGCTCGGTTTTGTCGGCAAAGCTTCGCCGCAATTGCCCGTCCTGTTTGTCGGGATCTCGATCAAGAACCTGCTGGGTCTGGCGCTGTTGTGCGGCGCGGTTGCCTTTTGGCCGCGCTTTTTCGACGCCCGCTTCGGCCGCGCCCTGGAGGCCTCGGAAAGGATTTTGAAACTCGCGCACTGACTACAACTTGTTTCATAAACCGGCTGGAGAGGGAACGGGTAGATCCCTCAGGGGCTAAAGCCCAGTGTTTATGGGGTGCGCAGCGGCCCGGCTGAAGCCGGGCCCTTGCAAAGAACCATTGATGAAGGACGTTCTTACAATTCGTCGATCGCTGAAGATGGGCCACTGACAACGGAACTATGCCACAAGCCAACCAAACCGAACAGGCAACCCCGCGACGCCGCCAGAAAGCCCGCGAAAAAGGGCAGGTGGCCCGCAGCCGCGATCTTATCGGCGCCGCCTCCGGCATGGCCGCCACCTTCGTTCTCTTCACCCTGATGTCGAGCTTCCCCGTCGCCTGGCGCGGCTTCTTTCGTGACTGCCTCGACGGGGCCGTTTCCGGTAACCTCCGCATGGACGCGCTGTCTCCCTTCCTCAACCACACCGGACTGTTCGCCGCCACGGCCGCCGCTCTCGCTCTGGGATGGACCGTCGCGCTCGCCTCCGCCCTCGCTCAGGGCGGCCTGGTCTTCGCCCCCACTTCGCTGCTGCCCACCGCCTCCCGCATGAGCCCCGCCGCCAAGCTGAAACAGCTTTTCTCCATCGCCGCGCTGCGCGGACTCATCAAGTCCCTGCTCCCCGCCGCCGCCGTCACCTACATCGCCGTCGGCTGCCTGCGCCGCGACTGGCCTTGGCTCATGGCGCTCCCCGCCCGCTCCACCCGCGGCGTGCTCGGTTTCGCCGCCGGCCGCATCTTCGAAGTCGCCTGGAAATCCGCTCTCGTTCTCCTGGTTTGGGCCGTTCTCGACTACCTGTTCGAGCGCCAGCACCTTTCAAGCGAACTGAAAATGAGCCGCCAGGAACTATCCGACGAATACAAGGAAACGGAAGGCAATCCCGTCATCAAAGGCCGTATCCGCCGCCTGCAGCGCCGGATGCGCCGCCGCAAAATGCTGGAAGACACCAAGCGCGCTGCTGTCGTCATCACCAACCCCACTCAATACGCCATCGCGCTCGAGTACCGCCCCGATATGCCCGCGCCCGTCGTCGTCGCCAAGGGGCGCAACCTATTCGCCGCCCAGATCAGGGAAATCGCCCGCTGGGAGAACATTCCCATGGTCGAGAACCCGCCGCTCGCTCACCTCCTCTACCGCACCGTCGAGGTCGGACAAAGCGTTCCCGCGAAACTCTACGCCGTCATTGCCGAAATCCTGGGCGCCGTCTATCGCGCGCAAGCCCGCGCCCTGGCCGCCGCCGCAACCGCACGAGGAGGCCGCCGCTAATGCCCGCCTCCGCCGTCGCCACCGCCGCTCCCACCCGCAATCCGTTCGTCGAATGGATCGTTCCCATCGCCGCCGTCAGCCTGGTCTTCGTCATGCTGGTGCCGTTGCCGGCATTCGCGCTTGACCTCCTGCTCGCCGCCAGCTTTGCCGCTTCCGTGCTGGTGCTGCTCTCCGCCCTTCAGATCCTCCGCCCAGCGCAGTTTTCCGTCTTCCCCAGCCTGCTGCTCCTGCTCACCCTGTTCCGCCTGTCGCTCAATCTGGCCTCCAGCCGCCGCATTCTTCTGCACGGCAACGAAGGCGCCGGGGCCGCCGGACGCGTCATCGAGTCTTTCGGGCAATTCGTCGTTGGCGGTAACTACGTTGTCGGATTCGTTCTCTTCATCGCCCTCATCGCCATCCAGTACATCGTCGTCAGTCACGGCGCCGTGCGCACCGCCGAAGTTACCGCCCGCTTTACCCTCGACGCTCTCCCCGGCAAACAGATGGCGATCGACGCCGACCTCAATGCCGGACTCATCGACGAACATCAGGCGCGCGCCCGCCGCGAGCAAATTGCCCGCGAAGCCGAATTCTACGGAGCCATGGACGGCGCCGCCCGCTTCAACCAGCGCGACTCCATCGCCACCATCCTCATCACCGGCATCAACATCCTCGCCGGCTTTCTCATCGGAGTCTTCCAACTCGACATTCCTTTTCGCGAGGCGCTCAAAACCTACACCGTGCTTACCGTCGGCGACGGCCTGGTCACCATGATCCCCTCGCTGCTGGTCTCGATGGCCGGCGGCATGGTGGTCACCCGCGCCTCCTCGAACGCAACTCTCTCCGCCGATCTCGGCACCCAACTGCTCTCCCGCCGCCGCTCTCTGCAGATCGCGGCCGGCGTCATGGTCGCGCTCGCTTGCATCCCGGGACTGCCGAAATTCTCCTTCCTTGCCATAGCCGGCGTCGTGGCCTTGCTCGCGGCGCGCCTGCCCAAACCCGCCAAAGACAAAGACGGCAAAGTCATAGAAGTCGCCGAACCGGGCGCCCTGCCCGCCGCGGAAAAAGACAAGAAAGCCGCCAAATCCGACTCCATCGAAGATCTGCTCAAGCTCGACGAACTCTCCCTCGAAGTCGGCTATTCGCTCGTCAACCTGGTTGACGTCCAGCAAGGCGGACAGCTCCTCGCCCGCGTCAAAGCGCTGCGCAGCAGCCTGGCGGTGCAACTCGGCTTTATCGTTCCGCCCATTCATATCACCGACAACGTCCGCCTCAAGCCGCGCGAATACGTCATCTCCATGCGCGGCGTCGAAATCGCTCGCTGGGAAATGCTCGAAGATAAGGTCCTCGCCATCAGCTCCGAGCTGACGCCGCCCGCGCTTGCCGGAATCCCCACCCGCGAGCCCGCTTTCGGCGTCGCCGCCCTCTGGATTGCCCCCGCCCTCGAGTCCCAGGCCCTCACTTCCGGCTATGCCGTCGTCGATCAGACTTCCGTTCTCTCCACCCACCTCGCCGAAATCATCCGCCAGCACGCCTACGAATTGCTGACCCGCCAGGAAACCAAGCGCCTGCTCGATCGCCTCAGCGAGAGCCACCCCAAGCTCGTCGAAGAACTGGTCCCCAAAATCCTCAGCCTCGGCGAAGTGCAAAAAGTCTTGCAGCAACTCCTGCGGGAGCAGGTTTCCGTTCGCGACCTTTCCACCATCCTCGAGACCCTGCTCGACGCTTCTGCCGCCAACAAAAATCCCGTTCTCCTGGTCGAGGCCGCCCGCCAGTCGCTCGCTCGCGCCCTCGTGCGCCCGCTGCTCTCCGACGACGGCGGCCTGCGCGTGCTCACCCTCGATCACAACATCGAAGAGGAACTCAGCCGCGCCTTCAGCGCGCAGGCGCCGCCCGCCACCAGCACCGGATTGCAACCCTCTTTCGTCCGCCGAATTCTCGATGGCTTGCGTGCGCTTGCCGGTGATCAGGTCGCGCAGGCCGCGCCCATCCTGCTCTGTTCCACCCCCGCGCGCTTTCATCTGCGGCGCTTGCTCGAACCCTTTCTCCCCAAAGTCGTAGTGCTTTCTCCCCTGGAAATTCCTCCCATGGTTTCCGTGCAGTCGCTAGGGACGGTGCGATGAAGAAAAGACGCTGCCATCCGTGCAAGTCGTTGGTCGTTAGTCGTTAGTCGTTCGGTGCATTGGATGCGGACTATGAGCAGGGATTAACGACCAACGACTGACGACGATTTAACGAAAGCAGACCAGCCCAATGACCAGACATCCAGCCCACGCCTATCAATGCGTCCAGACCGACGCCGAACGCGAGCGTATCCTCATGGAACAGCTTCCCCAAGTCCGCTACATCGCCCGCCGCATTCACGACCGGCTGCCCCGCCACGTGGCCTTCGAAGACCTGGTCCATGCCGGCGTGGTTGGATTGATTGACGCCCTCAATAAGTTTGATCTCTCCAAGCACGTGCAGTTCAGTTCTTATGCCAAGTTCCGCATCCGCGGCGCCATCCTCGACAGTCTCCGCGAACTCGACTGGAGCCCGCGCGAATTGCGCCGCAAAGGCCGCCTCGTCGATTCCACCTACGCCCAGCTTTCCGGCAAGCTCGGACGCCTGCCCAACGAAAATGAAATCGCCCATGAAATGGGCATCGACCTTCACCAACTGCAATCCCTGCTCGCCGAACTCGACGGCCTCGAACTCAGCAGCCTGCGCGTCGAGTCTCACCGCGACGGCAAAGAAGAAGATCTCACCGACTACATTCCATCCAAGCCCGAAGAAACGCCCTTCTTCCAATGCCTCCGCTCGGAGATGAAACATCTGTTGGCGGAGGCCATTTCCGAATTGCCCGAAAAGGAACAGCGTGTTCTGGCGCTTTACTACTACGAAGAACTCACCATGAAGGAAGTCGGAGTCGCGCTCGGCATTGGCGAATCGCGCGTTTCCCAGATTCATTCTCTCGCCATGGTTCGCCTGCGTAGCCGGCTCAATTTCCTGAACGTGACCACCGCGACCGGCGCTCGCGCCAGAGCTGCCGGAGCTACATAGCAGGAGAAGAGAAAATTTTCAAAACTTGAATTGCACCACACACTGGAGGTCCCATGGAAAAAGTACTCAACCAGCAGGAAATTGATGACATGGTACGGGCTGCGCGCTCCGGCCCGGCTACCGCCGCTTCCACCGGCCCCGTCGTCCAACCCTGGGACATCCGCCAGGCCGGACAGATCGGAAGCGAGCAGTTGCGCGCCATCAACCAGCTCCACGAAAACTTTGCCCGCAATCTCACCACCGCAATCGGCGGCTACCTGCGCATCGTTTTCGACGTCAGCCTGGTTTCCGCCGAGCATCTCGTTTACCGCGAGTTCCTGCAGTGCGTCTCGGAAAAACCCTACCTCGCTTCCATCGATCTCCTCCCGGCCGGCGTCGTGGCTGTGCTCCAACTCGATCTCGCCATCGCTTTCCCCATCATTGACGTCATGCTCGGCGGGGAAGGCAAAAACAGCGAAATTTCCCGCGGCGTCACCGAGATCGAAGAACAGGTTCTCGAAGGGGTCGTCCGCATCATGTGCCGCGAGTTGCAAACCAGCTGGCAGGCGATTTCCCTCGAATTCAATTTCGGCGCGCGCCAGCAAATCCTGCAAACCCAGCGTCTGATGCCTCCCGAGGAAAAAAATCTTTGCCTCAGCTTCGAAATCACAATGTCGGAAACCCGCGGTACCCTCAACCTCGCCATCCCCGCCGTGGTCTCCAACGCCTTGCTCAGAAAAATCTCCGCCGACTTCGGCTATCATCGCCCGCGCAGTTCCGCCGAAGCCCGCCTCCAGATTCAGAAGAAGCTGCTCAACTGTTTCTTCCCCGTCGAACTCTCCATGCCGCGTCTGCAAGTACCTTTCCAGAACCTCACTGAACTCGCTCCCGGCGATCTGCTTGTCTTTTCCAAAGACGCCTCCGCCCCGGCCGTCATGATGGTCGGTGATGTTCGCCTATGTTCGGCCACCCCGGTGCGCATCGGCGACCGCCGCGCTGCCCGCGTTCTCTCTTTCTCCGCCCCGCTTCCAAGTGCAGGTGAACTATGACCGGCGTTCCCGACGCACCCGCTAAAAAACCAGCCCCCGAACCTCGCCCCGAACTTCGCTCCGAACTCCGCAATTGGTGCGAAGCCTGGAAAACCTGTCTCCAAAACGTGCTCTCCCAGGTTTCGGGAAACGTCTCCGGACAACCCACCGCCTTCGAAATTTCTTCCCAGCCCCTGCCTGCCGCCAATTCCGACGTGTGGTATACGGTCGTTGCCGGAGGCGCCGTTCATGGCGAGATGACTTTGCGGCTGCCTGCCGATTCCGGCACCCGTCTGGCCCGAAAGTTCCTCGGCGAAACCAAGCCCGCCGCTGAAGGCATCACCGCCGAACCCATCACTGCTGAAAACAAGGAAGCCCTCGAAGAGCTCCTGCGACAGATCGCCGGCATGGCTGCCACCGCCCTCGCCGCTACCGTCGGCGCCGAAGTGCAGCTCCATCTCTCCGCCTCCGCCGCTCCCTCCTGGTCCTCGGACGCCATCGTCTGCCTCCAAACCCGGAACGAAGCCGAAGCCGGTACCCCCATCACCGTCGAAATTCAGATCAGCCCCGCCCTCGCCGCCGAACTCCAGCCGCGAGTGCAGCCGGCGCCCCCCGCGCAAACAGCGGCCCAACCATCGCCTGCGTCTTCCACCCAACCCCCGCCCGCCTCCAGTTACGGCCGCCTCATGGATGTCGGCCTCGACGTCAAACTCCGTTTCGGAACCCGCTCCATGTTGCTGCGCGATGTGCTCGCCCTCAGCGCCGGAGTCGTCGTCGAACTCGAAAACACTCTCACTTCGCCCGTGGATCTCCTGCTCGACGGGCGCCGCATTGCCCAGGGCGAAGTCGTCATCGTCGATGGCAAATACGGATTGCGTATCACCGACGTCGTTAATCCCGAGCCTGCCGCCGGATCTCCCGGCTGATCCCCGTCGCGTGGGGACGGGCGCCCGAGCCGAGCGCAGCTGCCCGTGGTTACAACCACTCTGGATTCGCTGTAAGGATGATTGCCCTATGACAGACTTTCTGAAGCCGCTAACCTGGTCCGCCAACTGGATCAAGCGCCACAACCTCAAATCCTCGCAGCCTCCTTGCGCCCTCGTCTCCTGCTCCGGAGCGCGATCACTCTGGCAACGCCTCCGCCGCCAGGGAACTTTCCTCCAAGGCGCCTTCTATTGCCAGCCCCAATGCCTGGAGACCGCCCTCCTCAGCCAACTCTCCCGCCTGCGCGGGATGGCTCCATCCCCGCAGCCCCCCAACCGCATTCCCCTCGGGCTCCTCATGGTCGCCCGCGGCAAGCTCACCTACACCGAAGTTCGCGCCGCCCTCGAAGCCCAGCGCCGCGCCCGCTACGGAAAAATCGGTGAGTGGATCGAAAAACTTGGCTTTGCCACCGAACAGGAAGTCACCACCGCCCTCGCTCTGCAATGGGGATGCCCCGTCGCAACCTCCATCGATCCCTCTACCGTCCAGTCTCTGGGCAACATTCCGCTTCCCATCCTCGAAGCCTTTCAGATGCTGCCCCTCAACTATGCTGCCGCCACCAACACCCTCTACCTCGCGTTCGGAGAACGCGTCGACCACGCCGCTCTCTACGCCATCGAAAAAATTCTCGCTTGCCGCACTCAGCCCTGCGTTGCCAGACGCAAAAGCATCGCCCGTCAACTCGAGTCCATGCGCCAACTGCCCCGCCTCACCGACGTAGAATTCGGACCCATGAACGACCTCGCCGAAATGGCCCGCATTGCCTCCAGCTACACCGCCAGGCTGAGTCCCGAAGAAGTCCGCCTCAGCCGCATCGGGCGTTTCATTTGGCTCCGCCTCGATGTCCATGCCGCTGTCCGGCCCAGGACGCGCTCCGTCACCACCAACCTCGTGTTCCGCCTCGCAACCGACTCCCCCCGCCCCCTCCCATCCACCCCCCGCCCCTTCCGCGATCTAGACCCCGTCCCCCCACCACAAACCCCGTAGGGACAGGCGCCCCTCATGCCCGTGTGGGGACGGGCGTCTCGCCCGTCCAGCCGAGCGAAGCTCGGCAGCGCGTGCATCAGCAACACAAGGTTTGCCCTGTATTCCCCCGTGCCCCTGTGGCTAAGCTCTTAGCCTTTCTCCGCGCCCCACGCGCCCTCCGCGTCTCGGCGGTGAAAAGGTTTCTACATCGTCCGCTTAAACAGCGGCACCGCCAACGCCAGCGTCACCACCGCAAATATCGACAGATAAATCATGTCTGGAGCAATCGCCGCCAGCCCCGTTTCCTTCAGCAGCAGCGACTTGAATCCATGCACCGCATAGGTAAACGGATCCACCTTGGCAATCGCCCGCAGCCACGGCGGAAAAGCTTGTATCGGATAGATCGATCCGCTGGGAAAAAACAACAGCGTATTCAGAATCCCAAACATCGCCCGCGGCACCAGCGGATCCTCGACCCGCACCATCAACAAAAACATCATCGAATTGAACGCCGCCGAGGTCAGCATGATCATCGCCACCAGCCCCAGCATCGTCCCCGGATGGAATATCGTCCCCACTCCCGCCAGCAGCGATCCGATCGCCGTAGTCACCACCCCGGTCATCACCGCCTTGATCGCCCCTGCCCCATTCAGCCCAAACACCAGCTCCGCCTTTGTGATCGGAGTCACCAAATACCCCTCGTGCACCCCGCGTGCCTTATCGTCGATATACAGCATCCCCCCGCCGATCATCACCGACACGAACATCGCCAGTGTGATCGATCCCGGCAGCAGATACTTCATGTATTCGATATACGGATACAGCTCCACCACCTCCAGCGCCGTCTGCTGCAACAGCCGCGGCGACACGTCCGGCTGGTTCAAGGCGTCCGTCACTTCAGTCATCTTGTCTTCGAACGTCGAACTCATGAAGTTGTCGCTGTTGTCCACGATCAGCGCGATCCGCGGATGATTCTTCTCGTACACCATCTTCGAGTACTGCGGCGGAATAATCACCGCTCCCTGAATCTTCCCGTTGCGTACGTCCTCCCGCGCCTGCACTTCGTTGTCATAAGGAACCGGAATAAACGTCCCCGCATTCGCCCGCACCGCGTCAAACGCTTCCTTGATCCGGATCGCCTGCGTCCCATGATCCTCATCCACGACCCCCATCTTTGCGTCGCGGATCTTTCCGCCAAACGCATTCCCCAGCACGATCAGCTGCACCAGCGGCATCACCATCGACACCATCATCAGCGTCGGCGACCGGAAAAACTTGCGCATCTCGCGCTCGATAATCGCCATCATCCGGTTCATGGCCGCAACCCCGGGCTGTCCGGCATCGTGAACGCATGCGCTTTCACCAGTTCATCGCGCAACTGCCGCCCCGTGTAGTGGACAAACACGTCGTCCAGCGTCGTGTTCTGCACCGTAAGAGTCTTCAACGCCACCCCCGCCACGACCGCCATCTCTACCAGGTTCGTCGTCGTGCCCGACCCATTCGACGTCAGCACCCGGAACATCCCCGCGCTCTGGTTCTGCACCGACGTCACTCCCGGCAATCCCCGCAGCCGCCCTTCCCAATCGGGCGGCGGATGCTCGAAGTGCGCCTCAATCACATTCGATCCCGGCACGCTTGCCTTCAACGCCTCCGGAGTATCCAGCGCCACCAGTTTTCCGTGATCCACAATCGCAATCCGGTTGCACAGCCGGTCCGCTTCGTCCATGTAGTGCGTAGTGATCAGGATCGTCAGCTTGCGCTTCGCTTTGATCGCGGTCAGCATCTCCCACACCGACACGCGCGATACCGGATCCAGCCCCGTCGTCGGCTCGTCCAGAAAAAAAATCTTCGGACTATGCACCAATCCACGCGCAATCTCCAGACGCCGCCGCATCCCGCCCGATAGCGTTTTCGTCTGCGCTCCCCGCCACTTCGTCAGGTCCACCGTCTCCAGCAGTTCCGCAATCGCCTCTTTGCGCCGCTTCGTAGGAACGTCATACAGCTTCGCGTAAATACTCAGGTTCTCTTCCACCGTCAAATCCAGATCGCTGGTCAGCGCCTGCGGAATCACTCCTATCGTCCGCCGCACCGCCTCCGGATCCCCAGCCACATCATGCCCCGCCACTCGCGCCGACCCCGCCGTGATGGGAATCAGCGTGGTCATCATCCGGATCAATGTCGATTTCCCCGCCCCATTCGGTCCCAGCAGCCCGAAAATTTCTCCCTCCTTCACCGCAAACGAAACGTCGTCCACCGCCGTGAACTCGCCATATCGTTTCACGATATGTTCCACTTCAATCGCATTAGGAGCATCCGCCGCCACTTCGCTCCGCCCGTTAAACTCCGCCATCCAATCTCCTCTGTGTCCGTGTGGGGACGGGGCTCTGCCCCGTCCCGGCGGGGCGAAGCCCCGCCGCCACACAATACGTCACTTCTTCCCCGCCGCCTCCGCCGTTCCCTTCAACTGCTCCGGACTCACCAGCACCTCCGCCGTCATCCCCGGCACATACGCCCCCTTCGGATTCTCCAGCCTCACCTTCAACGCAATCGTCCGAATATCCCTCTTCCGCCGCCCCACATCCCGCTGCGTGGCAAAATCTGCTTCCGCCGCCTTATAAAAAACTTTTCCCGGAACGATCGTCCCTCCCGGCAGCCGCACCCGCAGCACGTCCCCCAATCCAATATGATCGGAATCCGTCTCCGGAATCGCCGCCAGCACCCAAGTGTCGCTGAAATCCACCACCGTCACGATCGCCTGCCCCGCGTTCACCACTTCGCCTTCGCGCGCCGCCCGCACCAGCACCGTCCCCGTCACCGGCGAATAAATCTTCGTGTAACCCAGCCGCACTTCCGCTTCCTTCAACTGCGCCACCGCGTTCTCCACCTGCGCCCGCGTCGATTCGACCGTACTCTGCGCCGCTGTCGCCTGCTTGGTGCGCGCGATCGCCGAATCCAAATCCCCCTGGCCCGCCGTCACCTGATCCTTCAGCGCCTGCACGCTCGCCTCTTGCGCCTTCAGATTCATCTCCGCCTGCACCCGGTCCTGATCCGATGCCACTCCCGCCTGCGCGAGTCCAATCGTCCGCCGGCTGTCGCTCTCCACCCGCGTCAACGTCGCTTCCGCCTGCGCCAGTTGCGCCCGCGCTGCCGCCAGCCGCGCCTGCGAATTCGCCACATCTCCCGCCGTCGCCCCTTTCGTCGATTGCCGCGTGTATTCGCTCTCGCTGACCTTCGACCGCAAACTGCCAATCGTCGCCGCCGCCGCACGCTCCTCCGCCTCCAACTCCGACGGATCCAGCAACGCGATCAGGTCCCCCTGCTTGACCCGCGTCCCTTCCTCCACCAGCAGCTTAAGAATCCGCCCCTGAATCTGCGGACTCACCACGATCTGGTTCGCATCCACCGTCCCCACCAGCACCAGGTCATTCCCCCCCGGCGTAGAAAAAAAGTAGTACCCCGAAGCAATCGCCAGAATGACCCCCAGCAGGATCAAAAACCTATTCCGCACACTCATGGAAAATCTCCTAGCATCCAGCCTCCAATATCTCGTGGGAAGGCTCTGGGCTATTCGCTGTTCGCCCTTCGCTTTTAGCTATCATCCCGCGCCAAGGAAGCGAAAAGCCAAGAGCGAACAGCGAACAGCCTTTCTCCGCATCCTCCGCGCCTCGGCGGTGCTCACCGAAACAGCGCCGCCGAAATAAAATCCAGCACAAACGCCCGCCGCTCCCGTATCCGCTCTTCCGACAACGGGTCCACCTTCATCAGCGTCTTCATCAGCGGCGCCGCGCTGAAATAAAAAATAATCACGCCCACAACCGACGGTGCAAAATCCATCGGATTCACCGCCCGGAATTCCCCCGCTTCAATACCCTCCCGCAACACCTCGACCAGTTTCCCGAAGATCGGAGCGAAATATTCCTTAGCAACGCGCTGCATCCGCGCGCTGCCTTTCGCGCCCGCCCGCATCCACTCCCCCTGCACCACCCGCGGAAACCGCGGATTGGCCGCGATGTAATCGAAATACGTTCCCAGATATTCCAGCACCTTCTCACGGGGCGGCAGTTTGCTTTCGAGCACCGGCATCACCCGCGCCCGCATCCCGCTGAATACATGGTCGAGCACCGCTTCGTACAATGCATCCTTGTCCTTGAAGTAGTAATAAAGCAGCGCTTTGTTGACGTGCGCCGCCCGCGCGATCGCATCCGTCCGAGCCCCGGCAATCCCATTCTCGGCAAATTCCGCCACCGCCGCCTTCAAGATCG
>Ga0209039_10000201_pt1 | contig 55007 bp, 40 predicted proteins | sample BogFormECP12_OM1_FD_188238 | JGI IMG/M metagenome (GOLD analysis project Ga0209039, IMG submission 188238) | Bog forest soil microbial communities from Calvert Island, British Columbia, Canada - ECP12_OM1 (SPAdes) (version 2) | ecosystem: Environmental > Aquatic > Freshwater > Wetlands > Bog ...
AGGCTATGCGAACATACCATGAGGGTCCGCATTTGACCCTCAAAACCGGAACTTTCTACTTGGCCGGAAAGCGGAACTTTCTACTTGGCTCCGACACCAGCGCCCTAAGGACTCAGCGCTCTTTGGGGCGATAGTGCGCAGGATTGCAGCTTTTGCCTGCACCGGCCGGTAGTTGGAGGCGTGGGCGCATCGAAATCAGGCGACCAGGAAGTGCGGGCCGGCGAGAGCCGAAAACAGCTCCCGGAGGAAGAGACCACACGGTGTTGTGCCAAGGGCGCCTGGGTGCCATGCTGATGCAGGCCTCTCTTTCCCGGAGCCTGGCGCGTTTAGGTTTCCTCCAACGCCGTATCTCGGGAGCGTGACGCGGCACTTCATCGACATGCCGTCAACGCGGTCACGCGGTTTCCGTGGGCGGCATTTATTAGGATCTACTCCTTGCCTCGACTAGGCTTTCCGAATGTGTGAGTTGCCCGCAGTTGGGCGGACCTTGGTTGCCTCGCTCACGCGATTCGTAAACCGAATCGGCCGCGACCGCCGTGTGCACCAGCAGGACGCACGCGCAAAACCGCACCATGCTCTTGCTGTACCATAAATCCAAGCTCATGCGGTGGTGGCTGCAAGTCGTCGCGTTCGGTTGCCTGTCGGCGGCTCCCCTCGCCGCGCAACCGGCGAACTGGGAGCGACTTTCCGCCGCTGTAAAGCAGCTCTCGCAGCAGGGGAAATGGGCGGATGCGCTTCCCTTGGCGCAACAGGCGCTTCGTCTGGCCGCGGCATTCGGCCCCGAGAGCGGCCAGATGGCAACCTCGCTGGTGGATCTCGCCGCCATCGAGGAAGCGCAGGGCCGCGGCATCGAGGCGATTCAAGCCTACACCCGCGCGTTCGAGATCTACTACAAGACCGCCGGGCCGGAAGATCTGAACACCGCGCGCGTGGGGATTCGAGCCGGCGCGTTGATGATCGATGGCGGCAACCTGCGCGATGGCTGCCCCACGGTGAAGACCGGCGAACAGATCCTCGAGAAGAAGCTGGGGCCTGCCGATCGTGAAGTGGCGGGCGCCCTGGTACGGGTGGGCGATTGTCTGCACTACGACCGCAAGAACGACGAAGCGGAAGCGGCGTTTCGGCGCGCGCTCGCCATCGATGAGAAGGCTTTCGGCCCCAACGATCGCGCCGTCGCCTCGCCGCTAACTTTCCTTGCAGCGCTCTATCATGACCAGGGGAAGTTCGCGGAAGCCGATCCGTTCTACCGGCGCGCGCTGGCCATCGAACAGCGGACTCTCGGGCCGGACAACCCGGACACCAGCGAGGCGGCGCTCGGCCTGGCTGTCAACTATTACGCATGGGGCAAGCCGGAACTCGCCGAGCCGTTCTACGACTTGCGCATGAAGGTCTTCGCGCGCGAGTTCGCTTCCGGTTCCGGCTACATGAGCGAGCGCGACCGGCTGGCGTTCCTGCACAGCGCGCCCGGAGTCTATCCCCTCTACTTCAGCTTCGTCTACACCAACCCTGCGCGGCCGGGACTTGCGGGCAAGATGTTCGACCTGCTGATCAGCGAGCGCGGCATCACCGCGGGACTTTCGGCCGATCTGCGCGCCAGGCTCTTCTCGACCGGCGACCGGCAGGCGCTCGCGCTCTTCGACCAGTTGCGGCAGGAGAAGACCGAGCTGGCGACGATCGCGGCTTCGCCCGCCGACGATGCCAAGCGCCGGCGCCTCGCGCAGCTCGATCAGGAAATCAACGACGTGGAAGAGAACCTGGCGCGGCGCGCCGCGGCGCTGGCGCAGGGACGCGCGATGCCGGCGCCGGGGTGGCGCGATGTGCAACGCGCCCTGCACCCCGGCGAAGCGGCGGTGGAATACGTGCGTTTCCACTTTCACGACGGGCGCACTTTCACCAACACCTGGGACTACGCCGCTCTGGTGTTGACGCCCGACGCCGAACCGAAGCTGATTCCCTTGGGCGATGCAGTCGCGGCCGAGAAAACGGTGCGCGATCTGTTCGCCACGCAGATGAGCCCGACGCGCGGGGTATCGGTTGCCGCCGCGCCCGTGGCCACGGTGGGTCCGGAATCTTACAACGCGTTCTGGAAGCCGCTCGAGCCCGCGCTGGGCGGCGCGAAGGGCGTGTATGTGGCGAGCGACGGCATCCTGAACCAGTTCCCAATGGGCCTTTTCACCGACTCTTCCGGCAAGATGTTGATGGAAAGCTACGACCTGTGGCAGCTCAACAGCACGCGCGATCTGCTGCGGCAGCCCGTGCGCGCCACGGCGAAGACAGCGCTGTTGTTGGGCAATCCGTCGTTCGATTTGACGGAGGCGCAGCAACGCGCGGCGGTATCGCAACTTGGCGCGCCCGGCGCCGTGCGCTCGTCGGGCGCGACCGTGAATCCCAATGGCAAGCTGGCCGCGCTGCCGGCGACGCAGGACGAGGTCGATCAACTCTCGAAGACCTTCCAATCGGCGGGCTGGCAAGTGCGGGAGCTGACCGGAGACATGGCTCTCAAGGAGGCCATCCTGCGGCCGCAGGCGCCGCGCGTGCTTCATCTGGCGACCCATGGTTTCTTCATCCTTTCCCAACCGAACATCGGGCTCGATCCTTTACTGCGTTCCGGTCTCTTCCTGGCGGGCGCGGGGCGCACGCTGGCCGGCTCGCCGCCCTCGGCGGGTTTGGAAAACGGCGTCCTTACTTCTTATGAGACGGCGCAGCTCAATCTGCAGGGCTCGGAATTGGTGGTGCTGAGCGCGTGCGAGACGGGGCGCGGCGACCAGGCGGATGGCGAAGGCGTCTTCGGTTTGCGGCGCGCGCTGGAGGAAGCGGGCGCGCAAGCAGTGGTGATGAGCAGTTGGAGCGTCCCCGACCGCGAGACGCAGGAGCTGATGGCGCTGTTCTACAAGAAGTGGCTGGCGGGCGCGGATAAACACGAAGCGCTGCGGCAGGCGCAACTGGAGGAGCGCGCCGTGGTGCGCCAGCGGTACGGGAAAGACCTGCCGTTCTACTGGGGTGCTTTCGTGATGGTGGGGCGGTGAGTGAGTAGCAGCGGCGCGGCCCGTGCCATGATGTTGAGCAGGATGCCCTGCAATCGCCTCGGCCCGTTGGCGCTGGAACCGAAAGTCCTGTTGGGGGAAGTCTGGAAATCGGAAGCACCTCGGGGCGGATTAGCCTCGTGAAACGCCCTCCACCGAAATAGGTGCCGCAAGTCGCCTTGGCTCCTTCTCTCGGCGTGCGGCACAATGGGAAAGGGAGTGTGCGCAGGTGGCGCACCCGAGACGCCGGGACGTGTTTGGCCAGGTATGCTGCAATCTGCTCACGCCGACAATTCTTCCGCCAGCCCCTCCCGCCTGCGCCGGCATTGCACAGCCACCATCTCGAGTTGCCGCAACTGCCCGGTGGTGATGCAATCGCCGTCGCATTCGATCACCGCGTAGGGAGTATCGCTTCGCAGCGAAAGCGCGTGAATCACCGCCGACGCCGTGTTGGCGGGCGCGCAGTTGAATGCGCCGATGTTGACGTAGCCATCGAAGGCCCCCGATTCCAGCAGCGCGGCATATCGGCCCACCGTCATGGGCGCCTCGGTGTAACCATTCAACGAGATGCGCCTGTGGCCCTCGCGCTCCACGTCGCCGAAAGCCACGTAGGGGCTGAACAGCAGTCCGGAGCCCGCCGCGATCCGCCGCCACCGCCGGTCCAGCATTTCGATGAATCCGATGCGAATCCGCGCGCCGAGGGCCCGCATGGCGGCCGGCCGGTCGGCGCCCGAAATGAGTTCCGACAATAACGCGGTCATCGAGCATTGGTCCACCGGCGCCAGGCGGCCATGCGAGAAACCCAGCCGCACAATCTCTTCGGCCTGCATAAAACAGATGAATTCCGACATCTCGGTGGTCTTGGTCAGAATGCCGCGTTCTTCGAAGAAGTCCTTCACCGGTCCCTCCACGAAGATCCGGTTCAGGCCGCCGAAGAGCAACACGCGCGCGCTCTGTTTCACCGGTGCGCGCAATGGAACGCCGGCCAGCTTCTGTGCCGCATGGCGCAACTCCCGCTCGGTTGCCCACAAACCATGGTGGCTGGCGGCGATCAGCCTGGCTTCCAATTCGCCCAGAAGCGCCAGGGCCGCGCCGCGGTCCTTAGCCAGGCAGCGGAGCGCGGAGCGCATCTCCGCCAACACGTCGCTCAAGACGTAAGCCGCCACTTTCATGGCGCCCAGCTTGTTGCCTTGACCCAGAAAGTTATTCTTGGCCGTGGGCCACGCCACCACCGCATTGGCTTCGCCCAGGCGCTCGAAGATGATGGGCGCAGCGTCGTACCAGGCTCCGATCTGGCAGGGGCCCTCCTGGTCCAGCAACTGAAATACCGTCACCTCGCCCGGCGGGCGTGTCTCCAGGTGCTTCACCGCCTTGCCCACCATCGACAGAAAGGGAAGACATTCCCGCCCCGAGCACACTCGCTTGGCGTATTGCAGCGCTTCGGCGTCGGTGTTCGGTGAGTCCTTCCATCTCCAGCCGATGGAATCGTAAAAGCCCGCATAGATGTCGGACACAAATTGCGGACCATCGGCCAGAGATACGTGAACCACTTCGGGTGCATCCAGCGCCAGGCGCCGTCCACTTCCCGTGGCGCCTCCCGTGACGATGAACGCGCGCGTGCCGTCATATTCCAGACGCGCCGGGGTGATGCGCCTCTTCGACGGCGTGACCTTCGCCACATGGCGCCGGCTGGCTTCGATGATATCCAGAAACGCGCCCACGCGTGTCTCGATACCGGCATGCGCGGTGTGCGAGTCGATCTCCAGAAAGCAGAACGGCTGGCCTTCCAGTTCGCGGCGCAGCCGGTGGTGAATGATGGCGTCCGGACCGCAAGAGAAGCAGGAGATGTCGCAGACGTACCGGTCGCCGTGGCGCCGCGCATATTCCACGGCTGCCATCGCGGTTTGCGTGTAATGCCATACGTTGCGTTGGCTCGCCCGCCATTCCATCGACAGCGCATCGCCCGGAATCACGCTGAACCCGCGGGTCGAGATCTTGCGAGGAACCGAGAGGTTCACTTCCGGCGCATAGGCCGCGTACGGACGGCCCACCAAAACCACCGCCGGGCCGGTGATTTCCGGCAACGCTTCTTCGATGCTTTCCCGGTAGGTCCGGTCGAAGGCCGCTTGATGGGCCATGGCCCTCTGCCACGCTTCGCCCGATTGGCCGGCGGAAACTCCCAGCCTGGCGCCCAGGCTCACCACCTCCTGCTGCGTCACCACCGCAAGGCGCGGCGACAATCCCATCTCCGGCGTGAGGATTTTCGTGGCTTGGCCTTCGAAGAATGCCGCGATCACCCCGGGCATGTCCTGAGTCACCGGGCAGAGATATCCGGGCACGTCGCTTGGGCCTGCCGGAAACTCGCGCATGTAGGGCAGGAACACGAAATCCACTGCCTGAGCCAGCAGATCGTCCACCGCGGCGTGCAACAGTTCCGCCGGATAGCACATTGGCGCGGCGGTGCGGCGCGATCCGTGGCCGGGCCGCGACAGCACCACTTCATAACCCAACTCGCCGAGAAACTGCGCGTACAGCGGGTAGAGTTCATAGGTGGTGAGCGCCAGCGGCAGGCCGATGCACCCGCGCGGACGCTTGGGCGGTGGCGGCGCAAACCTTCGGAACATCAGCTCGTGACGCACAGCCACCAGGTCGCGGCCTTCCGAAGAGCGCAGCGTTTTCGGCCTGCGCGCCATCTCCCATTTCGAGCACAGGCCGCCAAAAGCCAGAGTTTTCTCGCCTAGCAGGAAGCGCTGCACTTCGCACCGGTTGTCGCACGCCGGACAGGTGAATGGCGCTTTGGATTCCAGGCGCATCTTGCCGAACGAGCTGAGCCTGCGATCCCACGCCGGTACGGCGCCGGCGGAAAGCAGATCGCCCACCATGCGCGCGGCCCCCTCGCAACCCATCAGCTCGGGGTTCGGCGGAACCGTCACCTGCACTCCGGCAATCGCCGCCACCGCCGGCGCCACCGCTGGATTGAGCGCCACACCACCCTGCAACAGCACCTTTCGTCCCGTCTGGCGTGCGCCCACCACCCGCGCCAGATAGTTTTCCACGATCGCATACACCAGGCCGGCCAGAACATCCGCACGCGGAACGCCCTGCTGCAGTGCCGCGCGCACCTCCGAGTTGATAAATGCCGCGCACCGTTCGCCAAACGCGATTGGGCTGGTGCTGCTCAAAGCCAGTGGACCGAGCTGGTCGATGGGCACCTGCATATCGGAGGCCGCGGCTTCTTCCAGAAAGCTTCCCGTGCCCGCCGAACAGCCGTCATTCATCGCATAGTCCACCGGGACGCCGGCTTCCAGGGCTACAAACTTGGCATCCTGGCCGCCGATCTCAAACAGCGTATCCACATCCGGCAAAACTTCCCGGGCCGCGCGCGCATGGGCCAGAATCTCGTTAAAGACCGTGCAGTTGTCGAGGTAGATCGATACGATTTCGCGGCCCGATCCGGTGACCGCGGCCTGCACCACGCGGCAGTCGAGCCCGCCAACCTGCCGTTCCAGATCGGCGATACACTCGAATGCCGCCTGTACCGGATTGCCATGGGTCCGCAAATAACGCTGGGCTGCCACCCGGCCGGACGCCCGATCGAGCAGAATCGCCTTGGTCGTCGTGGAGCCCGCGTCCACGCCGAGGATGCAATCCATCCCCGTCCGCGGAAGACTCCACTCGGGCTCCTGGATATGGACGACGCTACCCAAGAACCGGCTCAGCGGAAGCCGCCTCGGGAAAGTGGGACCGGCCTCCTGGCCGGTCCGCAAGTTGGGGCAGGCTTCAGCCTGCCAATCGCCGGCATCCGAGTCGACGCCCTCGTCCGCGCGCGACCCCCTGGTCGCGCTCTTACTAAAGAATGTCGCGCTCTCACTAGAGGCGCCCCGCGAACCCTCATCACGCGCCGCCACCGCGGCTCCCATTGCCTCCAGGTACCCGCTCTGCGGAGGCACTTCGAATCGACTCCCCGGCAGCAGAGCCGATATCTCCTCCACCAGTTGGGCGCTCTGCGCCAGTCCCCCGGCGAGCACAATGTGAGCGTGGGGCCAGCCCGTGGATACAATCAGCGCGGCGATCCTGGCAGCCAGGCTGGCGATCAGCGAGCACGCGATATCCGCCGGCGTGCACTCCCCCTTGTTCAACCTGTGGGTTGCATCCGACTTGCAGTGGACCGAGCACCGCGACGCCAGCGTCACGCGCCGCCCCTGCCGCGCCGCCGCCATCCCCGACACCAGATCGAGATTCATCCGCCCGAATTGTTGCACCAGAAATTCGCCGCTGCCCGCCGCGCACCGGTTGCTCGAAATCATGCGCCTGACGCTGCCTTCGGCCATGCAGTAGACCACAAAACTCTCGCCACCCAGAGAGAGCACCAGGTCCGGCCTCGTCCCGATATAGCCCAGGACGGCTTCGATGCAAATCGATTCGGGAAGGAAAGGAAGCGGCAGGAACGAAACCGCCTGCGGAGCCGTCACCATGGCGCCGCGAGGAGTTGTCCCGCAGTCCTCCAGCATGGCGCGGACGGTGCCTTCGGGATCTCCCGCGTGCCGGCGGATGTCGGCCTCCATGACGCCGTCTTCATGGAGACGAACCCTCTTTACCGAGACAGCCCCCACATTCCAGCCTTCGTAAACCGAACCGCCAAGACGGTCGATAACTCCGGCTGCCTGGTCCATATTCGGACTCTTTATTCTGTTTTTAGCGTACACCAAGTGGAGCCAAATTGTGTCGGGATTGTATTCCTCATCCAATATGGTATGCTATGGCTTAATGCGGAGCCTGCCGTTGGCCGATTTCACGCCAGCCCTCAATCATCAGTCCGAAGTGCCCCTATACCGCCAGCTCTATGAACGAATTGCTCTTAGTATCCGCTCCGGAAATTTTCCACGCGGCGAACGTCTCCCAGCCACTCGTGAACTGGCTGGTCTGCTTGGATTGAACCGAGCCACCGTCTCCGCCGCCTACGACATGCTCGAAACCGCGGGCCTCATCGCCGGTCAGGTGGGCCGTGGCAGCTTCGTCACCGGTCAGGTGACGCCATCGCCTGCCGGCTCCTTCGATTGGGCGGCTTTGCTCGAACCGAACGCCCTCCCTCCCTCCGGCCCGTCCGGCGGTTTCGGCGGCGAAGTCGCCAGTTTCGTCATGTCGCGCCCCGCCCGCGCGCTTTTCCCCCTCGATGACTTTCGCGCCAGTTGCCAGGCCGTGCTCGCCCGTCCCGATCTCGACGCCATCCTCCAACTCGGCTCCCCCAGCGGCTACGAACCCCTCCGCCGCCACCTCATCGACGAAGCCCGCCGCCAGTTCCTCGCCGCCCCCGGCGACGATCTCCTCATCACCAATGGCTGCCAGCAGGCCCTCGACCTCATCGCCCGCGTCCTCCTCCGCCCCGGCGATACCGTGGCCGTCGAAGATCCCGTCTACACCGGCTTGAAAAACCTGCTCCTGGCCAACGGCGCCCAGCTCGTCGGCATCCCGGTCGGCCCCGATGGCATGGACGTCACCCATCTCCAGACCTCGCTCGATCGTTCGCGGCCGCGCTTCCTCGTTGTCACTTCGAATTTCCAAAACCCCACCGGCGCCACTCTGCCGCTGGCTTCCCGCCGCGTCTTGCTCGACGCTGCCCGCGCCGCCCGCGTGCCCGTCGTAGAAAACGACGCCTATGGCGAGCTGCGCTACTCGGGCGACCCTCTGCCCGCCATCAAGCAGCTCGATGAATCCGGCTCCACCGTCCTGCTTCGCAGCTTCTCCAAAGTCAGTTTCCCCGGCCTGCGTGTCGGCTGGGTGGTCGGCCCCAAGCCCTTGATCGATCGCCTCCGCCAGGCTAAGGAAGCGGCCGACCTCCATACCGACCAGCTCTCCCAGGCCGTGCTCCTCGAGTTCGCCGAATCCGGCCGCCTCGACGCTCACCGCGCCCGCATGTTGCAGGCCGGGGCCGAACGCCTCGCCGCCACTCTCGATGCCTGCGGCCGGTTTCTCCCGTCCGGCACGCGCTACACCCATCCGCATGGCGGCATGAACGTCTGGGTCCGTCTCCCCGAACCGCTCGACGCCGGCGAATTGCTGCCGCGCGCCCAAAAGGAAGGTGTGGCTTATATTCCCGGCCGCTATTTCGCGGTCTCGCGCCAGGAACCCGGCGCTTTGCGTCTCAGTTTTGCCGGCCTTCACCCGGACCAGATCCGGAGCGGCCTGGCTGTTTTAGGAAGAATCGTCGCGGAAGAAATCGCCCGCGCCTCGCAAGGCGCCGGCCCTTCGTCCGCCATGGTGTGAGCACTATAAACTTTCAGGAGAATCGTATGTTTCAGTTTTCGAGCGAACAGTTTCGAGTCAATGTCGGCCTCGCCGAAATGTTGAAGGGCGGCGTCATCATGGACGTCACCACCGCCCAACAGGCCAAAATCGCCGAAGATGCCGGCGCATCCGCCGTCATGGCTCTCGAACGCGTCCCCTCCGACATCCGCCGCGATGGCGGCGTCGCCCGCATGGCCAGCATCGCCATCATCGAGGAGATCATGAAAACCGTCACCATCCCGGTGATGGCCAAAGCCCGCATCGGCCACTTCATGGAAGCCCGCATTCTCGAGGCGCTCGGCGTCGATTTCATCGACGAAAGCGAAGTCCTCACCCCCGCCGACGAAGAGAACCACATCGACAAGACCGCCTTCAAGACTCCCTTCGTCTGTGGCGCGCGCAATTTGGGTGAAGCCCTCCGCCGCATCGGCGAAGGCGCCACCATGGTCCGCACCAAGGGCGAAGCCGGCTCCGGTAACATCGTCGAAGCCGTCCGCCACATCCGCACCATCGTCAAAGAGATGAAGCAGCTCACCGTGCTCGGCAAGGAAGAGCTTTACCAGCATGCCAAGACTTTGGCCGCGCCGCTCGAGCTCGTCGAATGGGTCGCCCGGCACGGCAAGCTGCCCGTGCCCAACTTCTCCGCCGGCGGCATCGCCACTCCCGCCGACGCCGCGCTCGTCATGCAGCTCGGCGCGGAGGCGGTCTTCGTCGGCTCGGGCATCTTCAAATCCTCCGACCCCGCCGCGCGCGCCAAAGCCATCGTGCAGGCCGCCCAGAATTTCGATAATCCCGGCAAGCTCCTCGAAGCCAGCCGCTCGCTCGGCGAAGCCATGCCGGGCCTCGACATCTCCAAAATTCCCGAATCCGAGCTGCTGCAAACCCGCGGCTGGTAACTCGACTATGAAGAAGGTGGGAGTGCTTTCGCTGCAAGGGGATTTTGCGGCGCACGGCGCGGCCCTCGAGCGCGCCGGCGCCCAGCCCATCTACGTCCGTGAGGCCGACGACCTCCGCTCGCTCGATGCCCTCGTCATCCCCGGCGGTGAAAGCACCACCATGCTCAAGCTCCTGCGCCTCGACGGCCTCTTCGATGCCGTGGCCGAGTTCGGCGCCCGCAAACCCGTCTTCGGCACCTGCGCCGGCGCCATCCTCGTTGCCGATGAAGTCTCCGGCCCCGCCCAGGAGAGCCTGCGCCTTATGGATATCAACGTCGAACGCAACGCCTACGGCCGCCAGATCGATAGCCGCGTCACCCAAATCGAACCCGAGCCCGAATTCCTCGCGCGCACCGCTCCCGGTAAGATGGAAGCTGTGTTCATCCGCGCTCCCATCATCCGGCGCACCGGTCCCGCCGTCCGCATCCTCGCCCGCTACCACGGCGACCCCGTCCTGGTCGAACAGGGCCGCCATCTCGTCTCGACCTTCCATCCCGAGCTCACCGCCGATTCGCGCGTCCACGCGCTCTTCCTGAAGAAATTATGAAGGGACCAACTGCGAACGCCGATAAGCGCAAACGCGTCCTCTTTCTCTGCATCGGCAACGCCTGCCGCAGCCAGATGGCGGAAGCCTTCGCCCGCACCTATGGCGCAGATATCCTGATCCCCGCCAGTGCCGGTCTCGCGCCCGCCATAGGAATCGCTCCCGATACCCTCAAAGCCATGGGCGAAAAAAACATCGACCTGCGCGATCAGTTCCCCAAAGGTCTCCGTCATCTGGGGCGCTCCGAATTCGACCTGGTCGTGAACCTGAGTGGCAGTTCGGTCCCCGAAGATCTGGCCTCGCGCACCAAGATTCTCGAATGGGAAGTCGACGATCCGGTCTTCATGAAGTATGACCAGCACTGCCAGATCCGCGATCAAATCGAGAAGTTGGTAATGTCGCTGGTCATTGATCTGCGCCAGCAATCCGCCCCCAGCCGGCTCCGCGGCCACGGCTCCGGCCGCCTGGAACTTTAGCTCGGTGGGGCAGGCGCTTTCGCCTGCCCACCTCCCAATCCTCCCCATTCACTGCACCTTACGGCTATTCAGACCTTATTCCCTTGAATTAATACCCGTTTCTTGTCAAACTGGACTGAAATGGGCATCAATCTCGGTCTCGATATCGGGGCCATCAGTCTCAAGCTCGCCGCCATCGGCAAGCCCGCCGACCAGCCCATTCTCGAATCCCTCTGTTCCACCCATCCCCAGTTCCGCCTCGTCGAACTGGCCGGCCAGCCGCTGGTCCTTTCCGAATACCGCCGCATCGCCGGCAGCCCCATCCAGTCCACTTACGATCTGCTCCACGAATTCTACGAAACCGTCCCCGAAGATCGCGTCGAAGGCATCCGCGTCACCGGCTCCGGCAGCCGCACCATCGCCCGCGTCCTGGGCCTGTTCTTCGAAAACGAGTTCAAGGCCATCGCCCGCATGATCGGCACGGTCTACCCGCATGTCCGCACGGTCTTCGAGATCGGCGGCGAAAGCTCCAAGTACATCCGTCTCGAAGGTTCGACCATCGTCGATTATGACCGCTCCGGCGAATGTGCCGCCGGCACCGGCTCTTTCCTCGACCAGCAGGCCTTGCGCATGCAGTATTCGGTCGAAGAGATCGGCCAGGTCGTTTGTACCGCCAGTTGCGCCGCGCGCATCGCCGGCCGCTGTTCGGTCTTCGCCAAGAGCGATATGATCCACGCCCAGCAGAAGGGCTATTCGCCGGCCGAGATCCTGCGCGGCCTCTGCGACGCCGTGGCGCGCAATTTCAAAAGCGCCATCGTTCGCGGCCGTCCCGTCAAGGCTCCCGTGGCATTGATCGGCGCCGTCTCGCAAAACGCCGGCGTCACCGCTGCCTTGCGCGAAGCTTTCTCGTTAAGCGAAGCCGACCTCTTCGTGCCCGAGCCCTTCGCCTGGTGCGGCGCCATCGGCACCGCCATGCTGGAAGCCGAAGAGCCGCGCAAGCGCTCCATCCTGGAAATCCACCGCCTCCGCCAGCACGATTCCGAAGAGACCGTGCAGGACAGCACGCCGCTCTCGAGCGCCAACGTCGTTCAGCTCCGCGACCGCGTCGGCCGCTACGTCCCGCCGCCCCGCGGCACGCTCATTCCCGCCTACCTCGGCCTCGACATCGGCTCGGTCTCCACCAACGTCGTCGTGATCGACGAGTCCGGCGCCGTCATCCACGACGTCTACCTCCGCACCGCCGGGCGCCCCATCGAGGCCGTGCAGCAGGGTCTCGCGGAAGTCGAGCGCCTCTGGGGCAGCCGCCTCCAGATCCGCGGCGCGGGCACCACCGGCTCCGGCCGCGAGCTGGTCGCCGAATTCGTCGGCGCCGACGTCGTAAACGATGAGATCACCGCCCACAAGACCGGCGCCATTCACATCAGCAATACCCTCGGCGGCGAACCCGTCGACACCATCTTCGAAATCGGCGGCCAGGATTCCAAGTTCATCTCCATCGAGCGCGGCGTAGTCGTCGATTTCGCCATGAACGAAGCCTGCGCCGCCGGCACCGGCTCCTTCCTCGAAGAGCAGGCCGAGAAATTGGGCATCTCCATCAAGGGCGAATTCGCTTCCCTCGCTCTTGCCGCGCCCTTCCCCACGCGCCTGGGCGAGCGCTGCACCGTCTTCATGGAGCGCGACGTCACCGGCTGGCTCAACAAAGCCGAAACCGTTCCCAACCTGGTGGCCGGCCTGGCCTATTCCATCGCGCTCAATTACCTCAACCGCGTGGTGCGCGGCCGCAAGCTCGGCAACGTCATCTACTTCCAGGGCGGCACTGCTTACAACGACGCCGTCACCGCCGCCTTCGCCAGCCTGCTCGGCAAGAAGATCACCGTGCCGCCTTACAACGGCGTGATGGGCGCCATCGGCATGGCTCTCATCGCGCGCCAATGGCGTGAGGCCACCCAAGCCGAAACACGCTTCCGCGGCTTCGATCTCCACAAGCTCTCGCTCACCGCCCGCGACTTCGTCTGCAAAGCCTGCTCCAATCTTTGCGACATGAAGGAATTCGTCATCGAAGGCCAAAAAAGCTACTGGGGCGACAAGTGCTCCGACAAGTTCCGCAAACCCTCCGCCACCGGCCGCAAACCCGTCATCGAAGATCTCTTCGAATTCCGCGACAAACTCCTGAACCAGCTTCCTTCCTCACCGCGGGTTCCAGCCCCCGGCGCAACAGTCCTGAAAATCGGGCTGCCGCGCGCCATGACCATGTTCGAACGCCTGCCCTTCTGGCGCACTTACTTTTCCGAACTGGGTCTTGAGACCGTGCTCTCTCCCGTCACCGACCCGCGCATTTCCTCGACCGGCATTGAGATGGCTGTGGCCCAGCCCTGCTACCCGGTGCAGGTGGCGCACGGCCACGTGCAGGCGCTCATCGATGCCGCGGGCGTCGATTACATCCTGATCCCCGTCATGGCCGATGCCGAATCCTCGGGCGATTCCTGCCCCACGCATTACTGCCCGTGGAACCAGACGCTCCCCTGGGTGCTGCGCTCCGCGCCCGCGCTCGAGCCGCACCGGCACAAGTTCCTCATCCCCACCCTGCACTTCCAGCTTGGCCCCGCGCAGGTCAAGAAGGCGCTGGCCGAAACCATGCGTCGCATCGGCGTCACGCGCCGCGCGAGCGACCGCGCCGTCGACGCCGCCTACACCGCTCAGCGCGAATTTCAAGACGCGCTCCTCGACGCCGGCCGCCGCGCGCTCGCGGCCCTCGATGCTTCCGGCGAACCCGGCCTGGTGCTGGCCGGCCGCGGCTATAACCTCTATGACCGCGGTGTCAACTGCGATATCCCTCGCAAGCTGCGCCACCGCTATGGCGCTAACGTCATCCCGTTGGACTTTCTGGTGACCGGCCGCGAGCCTATCGCGGAAGCCGAAAACATGTACTGGATTTCGGGCCGCAAGATTCTGGAAGCCGCCCACGTCGCGGCCGCCCGCCCCAACCTGCACCTGGTTTACATCACCAATTTCAAGTGCGGGCCCGATTCCTACATCAAGCACTTCGCCCGCCAGGCCGCCGGCGCGCCGCTGCTGGTCCTCCAGTTCGACGGCCACGGCAACGATGCCGGCTACATGACGCGCTGCGAAGCTTACCTCGACAGTAAAGGAATCCTGCGATGCTACCAGTCGCTGAAAGCACCGGCGCCGCCGCCAGTCATCCACTGACGGAGAAGCGCATCTACATCCCGCCCATGGCCTACGGCAGCGCCCGCGCGTTCGCCTCGGCCTTCCGCGCCATCGGCCTGGAAGCCGAGCCCACGCCGCCGCCGGACCACCGCACCAAGGAACTCGGCGCGCATTACACTTCCGGCGACGAATGCTATCCCGCCAAAGTTACCGTGGGCGATTTCATGAAGGTGCTCGAGCGCCCCGAAATCGATCCCGCGCGCGTGGCCCTCTTTATGCCCACTGCGCAGGGCCCCTGCCGCTTCGGCCAGTACGCCCCCTACCTGCGCCAGATCCTCGACACCCACGGCTTCCATGCGGTCGAGATTCTCTCCCCCACCAGCCAGAACGCCTACCAGGGCCTCGGCACGCTCGCCAAGCCCTTCGTCCGCACCGGCTGGCGCGCGCTGCTCTCGGCCGACCTGCTGCAGAAGCTGCTGCTCATTTACCGCCCCTACGAAGAGCAGCGCGGCGACACTGAAGCCGTCTATGAAGAGTCGCTCACCGATCTCTGCGACACCCTGGAGCAAACCCCCACCGAGCCCGGCGTGCAACTGATGGCCCTGCGCGATTCGTTAATCCGCAGCCGCGGACGCTTCCGCAAGCTGTCCGCCCGCAAAGACCACCGCCTGCCCTTGATCGGCATCGTCGGAGAGATTTTCTGTCGCTTGAATACCTTCTCCAATGAGAACCTGGTGCGCTGCCTGGAAGCCTACGGCGCGGAGGCCTGGATCTCCGATATCGTCGAATGGATCTGGTACACCAACTCCGAGCACTTCCGCAAACTCCAGCTCACCGGCCGCCTCTGGAGCATGGAAGCGCTCGGCGCCTGGGTGCGCAAGCGCGTCCAGCGGCGCGACGAGCACGTGCTGGCCGCGCCCTTCCACGAGGATTTCGCCGGCCGCGAAGAGCCCGATATCTACGAGATCCTGGAGTGCGCGCGCCCCTACCTGCCGCGCGAAGGCGCCTTCGGGGAAATGGTGCTGAACGTCGGCAAAGTGGTCTACCTCGCCAGGAAAGGCGCGGCCGGCATCATCGACATCAGCCCGTTTACCTGCATGAATGGCATCGTCTGCGAAGCCATCTATCCGCGCATCAGCCGCGACCTGGGCGGTTTGCCCATCCGCAATTTCTACTTCGACGGCACCCAATCCGATCTCGACCGCGACCTCGGCGTCTACATGGAACTGGCCCGTGGCTACCGGCGGATGGGGCCTGCCTGATACGATGGAGACATGAAGATCCGCGCGAAATCCCGTCGCGGTAAGACGCCTCCGATTCGCCAAAGTGTCACCATTCCACCGCAATTGGCCACTGCTGTACGAGGGTTCGCCAAGGAGAGACATTTGACTAAGAGTCGAGCTTTGGTCGAGCTGGCGCAGCGAGGCGTCGAAGCTGAGATGGCAGCGAAAGGCAATCTTAGGGCGACTTACGACCGATTTATGTCCACAGCCGATCCCGAGCCCAAGAGTGAGGCGGGGAAGGATCTGATCCGAGCAATCTTCGGGAAGGACGCTATTGCCGAAGATTCGGTTCTCTAGTCTTCCGCGACCCGTTTGGGAACATTTACTAGCACGTGTTACCGAGCGTCAGGTCTCGCTTGCGGACCTTCAACGCTTGCAGGACTGGGTGAAGACGGCGCCGTCAGCTCCAGACCACGACTGGTACAAAGGCCCGGGTTAGAGCCGCTCTGTCAGCTCACCGCCTTGCCCTGGAATTTCTTCAGTCCCGCCACCAGCAGCACTACGTTGATGGCGGCCAGCGCCGCAATCACCACCCCGGTGTTGATGTGGTCGGACTCGGTCAAGGTGCCGCGCAGCCCTTCGCTGGCATAGACCAGCGGGTTGATGAGAACGGCGTATTTCAGCACGGGGAACTTGCTCAAGAAGCTCCAGGGGTAGTAAGCGCAGCCGAACATCATCATGGGCGCAAGCACCAGGCTGAACATCAGGCCGATCTGGGTCGGGCCGACGCTGCAGCCCAGCGCGAGGCCACCCGCCGACGAGAACATGGCCACCAGCAGGCAGACCACCGCGAATTCCACCGGGCGGAAGTGAAAATGCACGCCGGACCCCATGGTGAGCCAGGCGGCGGGAATGACCACCAGGCCGGCCACCAGCGCCTGGACCATGCCGGCGGCGATCTTTTCGACCGCCAGCCAGCCGATTTCCATGGGCGCGAGCAGGCGATCTTCAATCTCGCGAGTGAACTGAAATTCGGTGATCAAGGGCATGGCGACTGCCTGTACGCCGGAGAGCACCATGCTGATGGCCATCACGCCGGGCAGCAGGACGCTTTTGTAACTGGCCTGCATCATGCCGCCGGCCGTAAGCACGCGGCCGAATACGAATGTCAGCAGCAGCGGTTGCAGCAGGTTCTGCAGCAGCATGGGGAGAAGATTGCGGCGGGCCACATGGCCGTCGCGCGAAAGCAGGGCGTAAAAGGTTTTCCAGTTCAATCGCGTAAGCTCCTTCCGGTGTGGTGCAGGAATAGTGTTTCCAGGCTGGGCTCGGCAATGTGGACGTCGTGCAACTCGGCGCCGGCAGCCTGCGCCGCGGTGACGATGCCTGAGATGAGCGGGCCGCCGCGGTCGGCATAAACGTCGGCGGCCATGTGGTCGGCGGAGCGCACTTCGGTGATGCCGGGCAGGCTTCGCAAGACGGCGAGCAATTCCTCCGGGGCGCGGTCGAAGCGGAGGCGCAACAGATAGCCGCCGGGAATGGAGGCTTTCAGTTCCCGCGGCGTGCCTTGCGCAATGATGCGGCCGTGGTCGATGATAGCGAGGCGGTTGCACAGGGCATCGGCTTCACCCATGTCGTGGGTGGTCAGGACGATGGTCTTGCCTAGGCGGTTGTACTCGCGCACGATCTCCCAGAGCAGCAGGCGGGTCTGAGGATCGAGGCCGGCGCTGGGCTCGTCGAGGAACAACACTTCGGGGTCGTGCATCATGGCGCGGGCGATGGAGATGCGCTGCATCATGCCGCCGGAGAAATTGCGCACCATGTCGTCGGCGCGTTCGGTCAACTTGAACTGCTCGAGCAGCGCCTGGGTCCGCTGCTCGCGCTCGCGCGCGCTCTGGCCGAAGTAAGCGCCGTGGAAGAGCAGAACCTCGCGCGCGGTGAGGGCGAAATCCAGATTGGGCCGCTGCGGCACCACGCCGATGAGACGCTTGGCCTCGACCTGCTCTTTCCAGACATCCACTTCGCCGATGAAGGCGCGGCCGCTGGTGGGCCGGGTGCGAGTGGTGAGCACGCCGATGGTGGTCGATTTCCCGGCGCCATTGGGGCCCAGCAGGCCGAAGACTTCGCCGGGGCGCATTTCGAGAGAGATGTCGTCAAGCGCCACCACTTCGAATTTCTTCTTTTTCTCTTTCTTCTCTTTCGGCCCGGCGGAGCGCTGGCCCCCGAAAGAAAAGCCCGCGCCGCGGGCGGCCGAAGGCGGCGGCGTGTCGTAGACCTTGCGCAGATTTTCGATGCGGATGCCAATTCCCATGCGGGGTTCTCTCCGATTGTCAGAGATGTTCCAGGTCTCTGGCGATTCGTTATAGGATAGCGCGAACACGGCGGGCCGCGAGAACGCGCGGGATGCCGGCCAGGTCGGGGCTGATCCGGACGTCGCGCCAGGTGGCGAACAGGGAGGTGACGTGATCGAGGCTGCCGAAGCCCAGTTCCAGGATCAGCCAGCCGTCGGGACGGAGGATGCGCAGGGCGGCGGCTGCGACGCGGTCGTAGATTTCGAAGCCGGTCTCGCCGGCGAAGAGCGCGACGTGCGGTTCCCAGTCGCGGACTTCCCGCTGCAAGCCTTCTCGCTCGGTGAGCGGGACGTAGGGAGGGTTGGAGACGATTAAATCTACCGACTGCGGGGCGATGGAATCCATGAGGTCGCAGACAACGAACCCAACACGCGCGGCCAGGCGGCGGGCATTTTCCGCCGCTACCGCGATGGCGGCGGGCGAGATATCGGTAGCCAGGACTTCGGCGCCAGTCTCCAGTTGGAGCGTGACGGCGAGCGCGCCCGAGCCGGTGCCGACGTCGAGAATGCGGCGCGCGCCGGGCGCGAATTGCATAGCGATCTCCACTACGTGCTCGGTTTCGGGACGGGGAATCAGGACATCGGGGGTAACGCGGAAATCGCGGCCGTAGAATTCCTGGCGATGGGTAATGTACTGCGTGGGCTTGCCCTGCATGCGTTCGTGCAGATAGCGGCCGTAGTGCAACCATTCCACCTCCTGCAATTCCTGCTCGGAATGCGCGTAGAGGTACTCGCGCTCGCGGTGGATGGCGTGGCCAAGCAGCACTTCGGCGGTGAGACGCGGCACGGCGATAGCGGCCTTCTCCAGGAGTTGGGTTCCCTGGAGCAGCGCCGTCTGGAGGGTCATGCGGTTCAGACCTTGGATTCGTCCGCGGAGTGCTGGTTGCGATAGAAGGTGGTGAGCGCCTCGATCACCGGGTCGAGCTTCCCCTCCATGACTTGATCGAGCTGGTGAATGGTGAAGTTGATGCGGTGATCGGTGAGGCGGTTCTGGGGGAAATTGTAGGTGCGGATTTTCTCGCTGCGGTCGCCGGTGCCGACCATGCTGCGGCGTTCGGCGCCGAGCGCGGCCTGCTGCTTTTCGAGCTCGAGCTCATAGAGACGCGAGCGCAGCACGCGTTCGGCCTTGGCGCGATTCTTGATCTGCGATTTCTCGTCCTGGCAGGAAACCACCAGGCCGGTGGGCAGGTGGGTGATGCGGACGGCCGAGTAGGTGGTGTTGACGGATTGGCCGCCGGGGCCGGAGGAACAGAAGGTATCGATGCGGATGTCCTTGGGGTCGATCCTGATTTCCACCTCGTCGGCCTCGGGCAGGACGGCCACCGTGATGGCGGAGGTGTGAACGCGGCCCTGCTGTTCGGTGGCCGGGACGCGCTGCACGCGGTGGACGCCGCTTTCGTACTTGAGCTTGCTGAAGACGCGGTTGCCGCTGACCAGGGCGATGACTTCCTTCAGGCCGCCGACGGCCGATTCACTGGAGGAAGTGACTTCCATTTTCCAGCGCTGGGATTCGGCGTAGCGCGAGTACATGCGAAAGATTTCGTCGGCGAAGAGTGTGGCTTCGTCGCCGCCGGTGCCGGCGCGGATTTCAAGGACCACGTTCTTTTCGTCGTTGGGATCCTTGGGCAGGAGCAGGACCTTGATCTCTTCCTCGATCCTGGCAAGCGAAGGCGAGAGGCGCGCGATCTCTTCTTCGGCCAGGGCGCGGAGCTCGGGATCTTTTTCCTGGAGCATGGGGCGCGCCTGCGAGAGCGAGTCCTCGACGGACTTCCACAGGCGGTATTGGCCGACAATTTCAGAGAGCTCGGATTGCGCCTTGGTGACTTTGCGGTACTGATCGGCGTCGGAAATCACGGCCGGATCGGCCATTTGTTGCGTCAGCTCGTCGAAGCGCTTTTCGAGCTGCGCGAGCTTCTGAGCGAATTGCATGGATGTTTTAGGCGATGACCAGCTCGCCGCCCTGCGACTCTTCGAGCGCCATGGCGCCTTGGAGGGCGTGGATGGCGACGGCTGCCTGATCGTCGGCGGGCGGCTTGGTGGTGATGCGCTGCAGCCAGAGGCCGGGCGCGGCGATCACTGACAGAAGAGAACCGGGGTGTTTGGCGGCAAAGCGGATAATCTCGTAGCTCAGGCCGACCACCACGGGGATCAACGCGATGCGCGTCAGGATCATGGGGAGCATGGCGGTGAAGGGAATAAGCGCGTAAACGGGAATGGTGAGGATCATCATCACGATCAGGAAGCTGGTGCCGCAGCGCGGATGATACGTGGTGAAGCGTTGCGCATTTTCGACGGTGACGGGCTGGTGCGATTCGAAATTGAAGACCACTTTGTGCTCGGCGCCGTGGTACTGGAAGATGCGGCGCATATCTTTCATGAGGGACGCGCAGTAGACGAAGCCCACCAGGATGGAGATGCGGATGATGCCTTCGACAACCGTGGACGCGAAGTGGCCAGCCAGCAGAGGATTCACGGCATGGAGCTGGTTGGCGAGGTACACGGGCACCACTTTGTACATGACGATGAAGGCGGCCAGCGAAAAGAGCAGGGGGCCGGCGATGACCCAGTCCGGGACCGGTTTAGCGGGCGCGGCATTCTCGGAATCGGCGGACTTCGGGGCGAAGTCTTCGAGCGCTTGGTTGGTGGAGAAGCGCAGCGCTTTCATGCCGAGCTTCATGGCCTGGTAAAGCGTGCCGACGCCGCGAAACACGGGTAGCTTGAAGATCTTGTGGGTTTCCGAGATGCGCGCGAGCGGCATTTGCTCGCTGACGATCTCGCCGCCTGGTTTGCGGACGGCCACACAGTAGCTGTGAGGCGCACGCATCATCACCCCTTCCATTACGGCCTGGCCGCCGACCAGGGTTTCCTCGCCGCTCTCCATAACGGGCAGCAACTGAATCTGGGTGAACAGACGGAAAAACGAACGTAGGGACACAAACCCTCCGGTTAACTCTTTCTCTCCTATTATACGCGACTTAAGCCCCGTGGTTTCAGAAGGTCGTTCACATATTGCCAAATCGCTTGCTAACGCGCGTGGCTCTGATCGGAGCCGCGACCGTTAGGGAGCGGTCTTCGTGGAATACGATGCCGTATTTAGGAAATAGCATTCTAAACTAAGGCTTCAACACGTCAGCCAGGGCCGGCGCTAACTCTGGATAACGGAAGGGGAAACCGGCTCGCTCGGCGGCTTGCGGCAGGGCGCGCTGGCTCGCCAGCAGGACCTCCGACATCTCGCCGAACAGGAGGCGCAGCGCGAAGGCCGGCACAGGGAAGATGGCGGGGCGGTGCACGGCCGCGGCCAGCGCACGCGTGAACCCGGCGTTGGTCACCGGCTTGGGCGCCACGCCGTTCATGGGGCCGCTCACGGGATTGGCCAGGGCGAATTGGAACAGGGCGGCGAGATCTTCCAGGTGAATCCAGGACATCCAATGCTTGCCGCTTCCGAGCTTTCCTCCCGCGCCCATGCGGAACGGCGGGAGCATGCGAGGGAGCGCGCCGCCGCGCGCGTCCAGGACCAGGCCGGTGCGGACGCGCACCACGCGAATGCCCGAGGCTTCGGCGGCTTGCGCCTCCTTTTCCCAGTCGACGCAGAGCTGGGCCAGGTAATCGGCGCCGGGCGAGGAAGACTCGTTCAGGATCTCATCGCCGCGGTCGCCGTAATATCCGACGGCCGAAGCGCAGACCAGCACCTGCGGCTTGCGCGGCAGTTTGGCGAGAGCCTCGACCAGGTTGCGCGTGCCGGTGACGCGGCTTTCGCGGATGGCCTGGCGGGCATGGGCGGTCCAACGCTGCGCCACCGGCTCGCCGGCCAGATGCACCACGGCATCGACATCCTGGAGGGCATCGGCGGGTGGCTCGCCGCGGGTGGCATCCCAAACGGAAAGGCGCACGCCCGGCGGCAGGTTGGTTCCGGCGTGGCGGCTGAGCACGTGCAGCGAGTGGCCGTTGGCGGCCAGGGTCTTCAGAAGGCGCCGGCCGATTAAGCCCGAAGCGCCGGTAATAGCGATTCTCACGCGTTAGGCTCCTTGCTATTCGATCTTTCCACTATACGTCCTCAACTTGCGGCGGGATGCGACAATTAAGAATCGACATGAGGGCCTGGAACCGGGCAAAACTTCTTTGGGGATACCTCGCGCGGCGGCCCAGCATGGCTGCGCTGCCGGTGGAATATATCGTCGAAACCACCGCCAAGTGCAATTTGTATTGTCCCATGTGCCCGCGCGAAACCCATCCGCAGCCCAAAGCCGATATGACGAACGAAGTGTTCGAACGGTTGGTGAAGGAATCGGGAGCGACCGCCGAGCACATGATGCTGATCGGGCTGGGCGAGCCGTTCCTGGACCCGCACATTTTCGAGCGCATCGAATATTGCCACCGGCACAGCATTTCCACGCTGCTTTCGACCAACGGGACGTTCCTGGACGAACGTAGCGCCGGGCGCATTCTGGATTCCTCGCTCGACCAGATCACGCTGAGCTTCGATGGCGCGAAGAAAGAGACGTTCGAGTTCTACCGGAAGGGCGCCAATTTCGAAAAGGTGCGCGCCAATTTCGTGCGCTTCTCGCGGATGAAGCACGCGCGGCGGTCGAAGCTGCAGGTGGTAGTGCAAATGGTGAAGATGCCGGGAAACGCCGCCGAGGTGGAAGATTTCACGAGCTTCTGGAGCGCGGTGGACGGAGTGGACCAGGTGCGCGTGAAGGAAGACGAGACCAACGTGCTCGGTCCGGCCGGCCACCAGGCGGGCGATTGGAAGCACCCGTGCCATTATTTATGGCGCGGGCCGGTTTACGTGAAGCAGAACGGCGACGTCTACCCGTGCTGCCAGAGCTATATGCTGGATGGGTCGCCGCTGGGGAACGTGGCGGAAAAGCCGCTGCTCGAAATCTGCAACAGCGCGCCCATCCAGGAGATGCGCCGCCTGCACGCCGCCGGACGCGGCGGCGAAGTGGATATCTGCTCGCGCTGCTGCACGACGATTCCCCACCCGCTGCTGGTGACCGGCAGCTTGATATTTCACGGCAAGACAGTGCGGCGGCTGATCCCGCTGGTGGAACGGCTAGTCTATTTTTCGAAGCTGCCGGGGAAGCTGTTGCGGCCGCCGCAGAGGAAGACGGAAACGAAGCCTTCGTCAACCTAGCCGGCAAACGGCGCGGCGATTGAAATTGCCCTCAGCCTTCAGTACTGTCGCACGTCGTACCTGGACCTTCACCTCGATGCGCGATCCGAGCCGGTTGATAACCGACATCAGGCGATCAACTGTAAACCGCCCGAGGTCCGCATTGCGGATGCGTGAGAAGTCCGCTGCCGCAATGCCCGTACGGCCGTGCGCGGCGCGTACGGTCAAGCGTTCGCGGTCGAGCGCCTTGATGATTTCGGCGGCCAGGATGGCCTTGAACTGTTCGACATCGGGGTCTTCGTGCCCAAGGTCGCGAAACACATTACCACTGCCTCGCACCACCTCCAGCTTTTCGCGCTTCATCGCAACATCTCCCTCAGCCTTTTCAAACGGTCTCTAATCAGGTCGATTTCGTGCTTCGACGTCTTGATACCCTGCGTCGATTTCTTCTCGAATGCGTGCACAATCCAGATTTCATCGGCGAGCTGCACGGCGTAAACCACGCGGAAGGCATCGCCCTTAAACGGCAAGGCGATCTCGAACACGCCCGACCCCATGCCGCGCATGGGCTTTGCGATATCAGCCTTACCGCCTTCGGCGGCGATCGTCAGTGCGGTAAGACAAGTCGATCTTGCCCCTTCCGGAAATGCCTCGAACTCCCTCCGGGCCGCTCTGATCCATGAAATAGGCCGTGTCTTTCGGGTCATTTGATCTCCTCACGCCTCACGGCGTTAGTTTCGCTGATCCATGAAATGGGCCGTGTCTTTCGGGTGATTGACTGTCCGCCAGCACGCACCACTCACATAGCCATGTTGTCATATATGACAACATGAGTCAAGGCCCCAATCACCCCACATACTTCGCGTAGAAACTCCGCGCCACCGCGGTATCGCTGGTCCCTTTGATGATCGCCCGCCCATCCGGGAAAATCGTCATCTCGTAGGGCGCCAGCACAAATCGCAGCGCAAAATCATTCGCCCGCACTTCGCCCAGCGGCGCCAGCCGCGTTTGCAACTCCCCCAGATCCATGGGCCGCGCCCGCTCCTGGATCTGCACCGCATTGCGCCCGCACAGCGTGGCCGCCGGCCGCGCCAGCTCTTGCAAATACGGAAACTCGCCACGCCCGCACGCCGGGCAGTCCGGATCGCGTTCCGGCGCGTCGATCTGCCGGACGGTCCCGCCGCCCCACACATCCATGGTGGTGATGCGCGCCGGCACCTCGGCCGCATGCCCGCACAGAATCATCAGCGCCCCCGCCACCTGCCAGGACGCCACCGCCGACACCACTGCGCCGATTACTCCGGCGGTTTCGCAGGTCGGTTGCGCGCTCGCCGGCGGCGCCGGATAGACGCACCGCAGGCACGCGGTGCGGCCCGGGATTACCGGCATGGTCAGCCCGTAGCTTCCCACCGCCGCTCCGTAGATCCACGGAATCCCGCGGCTCACCGCAAAATCGTTGATCAGGTAGCGTGCGTCGAAGTTGTCGGTGCCGTCCAGAATGACGCCGGCGCCGCCCAACAGATCGGCCACGTTGGACGCCGTCAAATCGGCCACCACCCCGCGCACCTGAATCGTGGAATTGATGCGCGCGAGGCGGCGCTCGGCCGCCGCCGCTTTCGGTAAGCCCTCGGCCGCGTCCGATTCTTCGAACAGCCACTGCCGGTGGAGATTTGCCGGCTCCACGTAGTCCCGGTCGATGATGGTGATGCGCCCGCATCCGGCCCGCGCCAGCGCCGCCGCGTGAAAGCTTCCCAGCGCGCCGCAACCCACAATCACCGCGTGAGCCTGAAGCAGCGCTTCCTGGCCACGCTCGCCGATCCCCGTAAACAGGATTTGCCGCGAATACCGCTCGCGCTCGGCCGCGTCCATCAATCCGATGGTAGCAGGGCCCCGGACGTCCGCTTCAACAGCGGTACCACGTCCCGCGCTTCCTGGCCCACGTAGATCTGCCGCGGCCGCGCGATCTTCTGCTCGGGATCCGTCAGCATCTCCTGCCACTGCGCCAGCCATCCCACCGTCCGCGGAATGGCGAACAGCACGGTGAACATTTCCGGCTTGAATCCCATCGCCTGGTAAATAATGCCCGAATAGAAATCCACGTTGGGATACAGCTTGCGCTTCACGAAGTAGTCGTCTTCGAGCGCGATGCGCTCCAGTTCCAGCGCGACGTCCAGCTTCGGATTGCGGCCCACCACTTCGAACACCTGCTCGGCCGTCCACTTGATGATGCTGGCGCGCGGATCGAAATTCTTATACACGCGGTGCCCGAATCCCATCAGCTTGAACTGCCCGGCTTTCACCTTTTCGATATATGCCGGAATATTCTGCTTGGTGCCGATCTCATCCAGCATCTTCAGAACTTCTTCGTTGGCGCCGCCGTGTAGCGGTCCCGATAGCGCCGCCGCCGACGCCGCCGTCGCCAGAAACGGATCCGCCTGCGAGCTTCCCACCGCCCGCATCACGTTGGTGCTGCAGTTCTGCTCGTGATCCGCGTGCAGAATGAACAGCACGTCCAGAGCCCGCGCCAGTACCGGGTTTACCTGGTACCGCCGGTCCATCATGCGCCACAGCATGTTCATGAAGTTTTCCGTGTACGCCAGCTCGTTGTCCGGATACACATATGGATAGCCCACGCTGTGCCGGTAGCAATAGGCCGCGATGGTCGGCACCTTGCCGATGAGACGCAGAATCTGCAGCGCGCGAACATCCGCGTCCAGCACGTTGCGCGCGTCCGGATAAACCGTCGCCAGCGCCGCCACCGTGCTCACGAACATCGCCATCGGATGGGCGTCGTAGCGGAATCCCTCCAGGAACTTCTTGGTGGTCTCGTGGATCATGGTGTGGTGGGTTACCGCGCTCACCCATTCCTTCAGCTCCGCCGCCGTCGGCAGCTCGCCTTTCAGCAGCAGGTACGCCACCTCCAGATACGTGCAGTGCTGCGCGAGTTGCTCGATCGGGTATCCCCGGTACCGCAGGATTCCCTTGTCGCCGTCGATGAAGGTGATGGCGCTCTGGCAAGACGCCGTGTTGAGGAAAGCCGGGTCGTATGTCATCATCCCGAAATCGTCGGGAGCGGTCTTGACCTTCCGCAGTTCCATTGCTCGTACGGCTCCCTTGAACAAGGGAAACTCGTATTGGGCGTCGGTGCGCTCATCGGTAATCCGGATGGCTTCCTTTCCCATATTGCATACTCCTTAGTTTTAATGCGGGGCGACCGGCTGGGGTCGCGGCAAGTGAAAGGCGTTGCAGCCCTTCAGCCTTATAGTAACAAAGTTGTTGTGAATGGCTTACGATATCATGAGGATGGTGCGTCAGACGCTCACCCACTTTCCCTGCGCCCTGCTTCTATTGGTTCTCGCCCGTCCTGGCGCCTTGCTCGCGCAGTATCAAAAGTACGAAGGCCAGACCGTTCTCAACATCCAGTTCGAGCCCAAAATCCAGCCCCTCGAACCCACCGAATTGCACGACATCCTGCCCCTCCGCCAGGACCAGCCGCTCCGCATGGCCGACGTCCGCTCGAGCATCGAACGCCTCTTCGCGACCGGCCGCTACGCCGACATCCAGGTGGATGCCCAGCCCTACAACGATGGCAAGCGCGACGGCGTCATCGTCCGGTTCATCACCGCCAACAGTTGGTTCATCGGCAATGTTACCGTCTCCGGCCACCTCTCCAGCCCGCCCCGTCCCACCCAGCTCGAAAGCATCTCCGGCCTCGATCTCGGCCAGCCCTATACCGAATCCAAGCTGCAAGAGGCCGAGGCCGGCGAGGGGCGCCTCCTTGAAAGCAATGGCCTCTTCCTCAGCCACATCCAGCCCTTCTTCGAGCATGACGATACCTATCAGCAGATCAACATCCGCTTCGATATCGCGAGCGGCCCGCGCGCCCGTTTCACCACCCCGCTGCTCCTCGGCGATTACAAGCTCTCGCCTGAACGCATCCTGACCGCCTCCAAATTCCGCCGCTGGCTTTTCAACACCTGGAAGCCCATGACGCAGACGCGCGTCCAGCAGGCCTTGGCGGGCGTCCGCGCGCTATACCAGAAAGACAATCGCCTGGAGGCCAAGGTCTCACTCGAAGGCATGAAGTACGATTCCGCGACCAACGCGGCGCAGGCCACGCTGCGCATTGAAGCCGGCCCCCGCATCGAAGTCCATACCATCGGCGCCAAAATCCCGCAAAGGAAAGTCGAGCGCTATGTTCCGGTCTTCGAGGAGCACGCCGTGGATCGCGACTTGCTGGTGGAAGGCGCGCGCAACCTCCAGGATTTTCTCCAGTCGGAAGGTTATTTCGAAGCCCAGGTAGTGTTCAAAGAGCAAAACGTCGTCAACGATCGCGCCTCCATCGACTACCTGGTCAACACCGGCGCCCGCCACAAGCTGGTCGCCATCATCATCACCGGCAACCATTATTTCGGCCTGGAGGCCATCCGCGAGCGCATGTACCTCCAGACCGCTTCGCTGCTGCAGTTCCCGCACGGCCGCTACAGCGCCAGTTTCGTGCGCCGCGACGTCGAGTCGATCGTCAATCTCTATCAGTCCAACGGCTTCCGCGAAGCCGCCGTCACCACCAGCAGCCAGCAAAACTATCAAGGCAAGCCTGGCACGCTGGCCGTCACGCTGGCCATCCACGAAGGCCCCCAATCCTTCGTCGACCGGCTCCAGGTGGATGGCATCGACCACCTCGACCGCGCGGCCATCCTCTCCCGCCTCAGCTCCGTGGCCGGCCAGCCCTTCAGCGAATACAGCGTGGCCGTCGACCGCGACACCATTCTGGCGCAGTACTTCGACAAAGGCTTTCCCAACGCCACCTTCGAATGGAGCTACCAGCCTTCCGCCGATCCCAACCGCCTCGACCTCCACTATGTGGTCCACGAAGGCCAACAGCAGTTCGTCCGCCAGGTGCTCACCAACGCCCTCGCCCACACCCGTCCCGGCCTGATCAATCGCAACCTGACCCTCAACCCCGGCGATCCTCTTTCACCCACCGAGGTCGCCGAGACCCAGCGCCGTCTCTACAACCTGGGCGTCTTCGCCCGCGTCGACGCCGCCATTCAGGACCCCGACGGCTCGACCGACGACAAATACGTCCTCTACCAGATGGAGGAAGCCCGCCGCTATTCGCTGGCCATCGGCGTTGGCGCCCAGCTCGGCCGCATCGGCGGCTGCGACAATTGCCTGGATGCTCCCGCCGGAGCCACCGGCTTCGCGCCGCGCTTCTCTTTCGATATCACCCGCAACAACCTCTGGGGCATCGGCCACAACATCAGCCTGCGCGCGCGCGTTTCCACTCTCGATCAGCGCGCCCTCCTTAACTATTCGTGGCCGCGCTTTCGGGGCGCCGACAACCTCACCGTCTCCTTTACCGGCCTGTACGAACGCTCGCGCGACATCCGCACCTTCGACTTTTCGCGCGCGGAAGCCGCCGCCCAGCTCGCCCAGCGCCTCAGCCGGGCCATCACCCTCTTTTACCGCCTGGCTTACCGCCGCGTCGCCATCAGCGATCTCAAAATCACTCAGTTCCTCATCCCGCAGCTCTCCCAACCCGTCCACGTCGGCATCGCCTCCATCAACCTGGTGCAGGACCGCCGCGACGATCCCGTCGATCCCCACAGGGGTCTCTACAATACCGTCGATCTCGGGCTCGCCGAACACGTCCTCGGCTCGGATCGAGACTTCGTCCACGTGCTGCTCCGCAACTCCACGTACCACCCCATCGGCAAGCGGCTGGTCTTCGCCCGCAGCACCGAAATCGGCGACATCTCCGCCTTCCACTACTTCGGCGATCCAATCGACGCCATCCCCCTGGCCGAGCGTTTCTTCGGCGGCGGCGGCAATTCCAACCGCGGCTTTCCCGAAGACCAGGCCGGCCCGCGCGATACCGCAACCGGTTTTCCGCTCGGCGGCAACGCCCTCTTCTTCGACCAGCACGAGCTCCGCTTTCCCTTGATCGGCGACAACGTCGGCGGCGTCCTCTATCACGACATGGGCAACATCTATTCCTCCTTCGACCACATCACGTTCCGCACCAACCAGCACGGCGCGCAGGACTTCGATTACATGGTCCACGCCGTCGGCTTCGGCATCCGCTATCGCACCCCCGTGGGCCCGCTCCGCGTCGATCTCGGCTACAGCATCAATCCGCCTTACTTCTATGGCTTCAAGGGAACCCAGGACCAATTGCTCCTGGCCGGCGTCAATCCCTGCCCCGCGCCCGCCGGCTCGCCCTATTCGTGCGTCGTCCAAAACGTCAGCCACTTCCAGTTTTTCTTCTCCATAGGACAAACCTTTTGAGACTGAGACCCACATTCGCCGTTCTGTTGTTGGCCTTCGTGGCGCACGCCGACATCATCGACCGAATCGCCGTCTCGGTCGGCAATCGCGTCGTCACCACCAGCCACATCGATCGCGAAATCCGCGTGGTCTCTTTCCAACAGCGCGTCCAGCCGGTCTTCGACGCCGCCGCCCGCCGCTCCACCGCCGATCGCATGGTCGAGCAGTTGCTTATCCGCCGCGAGCTGGAAAACAGCAGCTACCCCGTCCCTTCCCAATCCGATATCGAACCCGCCGGGCAAGAGTTCAAGAAAGAGTATTTTTCGAGCGACGACGCTTTCCGCCGCTCCCTGGCCGATTACGGCATCACCGAGCAGGATTTCCTCGATGAGCTGCTCTGGCAGCGCACTCTTCTGCTCTTCATCGAAATCCGTTTCCGCCCCGGCGTACAGGTCTCCGATCAGGACATCCAGGATTACTTCCACACGGTGGTCGAGCCCGCCGCCAGCGCCGCGCATCCCGGCCAACCGGTCGCGCTGGAGGATTATCGCGACCGCATCGAAGAGACCTTGACCGGCCAGATCGTCGATAAGCAGGTCGATACCTGGCTCAAGGAAGCCCGCCAGCGCACCGAAGTGGTCTACCATCCGGAGGCTTTCCAGTGAGCCGCAAACGCATCTTCGGGCGTCTGGCCCTATGGGCCGCCGCGCTGCTGCTGGTTTGCGCGGTAGTGGTCTTCTTCACTGTTCAAAGCCCGTGGTTCTACCGCCTGGTGCGCGCCCGCATCGTCACTACCGTTGAAGACGCCACGGGCGGCCGCGTCGAAATCGCCGCATTCCATTTCGACTTCGCCCGATTGCGCGCCGAAGTGCATGGATTCACGTTGCACGGCACCGAGCCCGCCGCCGATCCTCCGCTCTTTCACGCCGATTCCGTCGCCATCGGAATTAAGATCGTCTCCTTCCTTAAGCGCGACGTCGATATCCGTTACCTGGAAGTGAACTCCCCGCGCGTTCGCCTCATCATCGGCGCCGATGGCCGCACCAATCTCCCCGAACCCAAAATTCGCGCCAAAAATCCTCGTCCGCCCGTCGAGACGCTGCTGAAGCTCGCCATCGGCCGCTTCGCCCTCCACAACGGAATCTTCGAAATTGTTTCACGCGGCCAGACCCCCTTTGAGGCGCGCGGCGGAAATCTCGAAGCCGCCTTCCGCTATGACGCCAAAGGTCCCCGCTACCCCGTCCATCTCTCCGTTCAACCGCTCGATCTCCACATGGGTAGTTACACGCCGCTTCCGCTCGGCGTCACTCTCTCCGCCACCCTCGAACGGAATCGCATCGGCCTGGGGTCGGTGGCCATTTCCACCGGCCGCTCCCGCGCGGATCTATCCGGCGCCATCGAGAACTTCGCCGCGCCGCGCGCGTCCTTCCGTTACTCCGCCTCCATTTTTGTCGCCGAAGCCACCCGCGTGCTGCGCATCCCCGAGCTTCAGCAGGGCGCCGTGCAGGTTTCGGGCAGCTTTACCTGGAACGGCGCGCGGGCCTTCTCTCTTACTGGCAAGGTCCACGGCTCCGGTCTCGACTACTCCGACGCCACTATCCGCCTCCGCGGCTTTCAAGCCCTGGGCTCGCTCGCCGCCGGCCCCCGGGGTGTCGATCTCAACGGCCTCCAGCTTTCCGGCAAGTACATCACCGATCTCAGCGATGCCCAGGTGGATGCGCGCATCTCCGGCGTCTCTCTGCGCGGCCCGGTGCTCACGCTGCGCGACGTCACGCTCTCGACTCTCGGCGGCAGCTTCCAGGGCGAGGCGCGCGTCCTCAACCTCGACAACTACTCCATCTCGGGTGAGATCGCGGGCTTCGAAGCCCGTCCCGTGGTGGCGATGTACAGTGCCCCGCGCCTGCCGTGGGACGCCCGCGTATCCGGCAGCGTCAACGTCGCGGGCTCCTTCAAGCGCGCCGCCGATTTGCGCGCTTCCGCCGAGCTCTCGCTGGCTCCGGCGACGGAGGGCGCTCGCGTCCACGGCCAGCTCAACCCCGCTTATGAAGCCGCCGCACGCACGCTCTCGCTCGGCCGCTCCAACCTCTTTCTGCCTTCTTCGCACGTCGAACTCTCCGGCGCCATCCGTCCCGGCCCGGGCGGCCAGTTGCGCGTTCGCCTCGAAACCCGCGATCTCGATGACCTGCTGCCGGCACTCGGCGCAACCGCCGCCGCCCTGCCAGCCAAACTCACCGGCACGGCTTTCTTCGATGGCACGGTCACGGGCAACCTGGACAGCCCCCACATCGCCGGCCACGTTCGCGTCACCGGCGCTGAATATGCCGGCGAAAACTTCGATGCCTTCGAAGCCGACGCCGAAATCTCTTCCGACACCTTTCACGTCCGCAACGCCACCGCGGCGCGTGGTCCCTTGCGGGCCCAGTTCCAATTGCAGCTCGGCATCCACAATTGGGAGGCTCACGACGAGACCACCTTCTCCGCCTCCGCCACGGCTCGCAACGCCGCGCTCGCCGATATCGCCCAACTGCTCGACATCCCGGAGTTGCCCCTCACCGCGACCGTCGCCGGCTCCGCTCAAATCTCCGGCACCGTCGGCGAACCCGTGGTGGCTGCCGATTTCACTCTGACTCGCGGCAAAGTGCAGGATGAACCCTTCGACCGCTTCACCGGCCACCTGGCGTACACCTCCGCTTCCATCGAAATCACCGCCGGCCAGCTCGAAGCCGGCGCCAAGCGCGCTTCCCTCGCCGCCGCCTATCGCCACCCGGCCGGCCACTACCGAAACGGCCGAATCCACTTCGACGTCACCACCAACGCCATGCCGCTCGCCCAGATCTCCGTTCTGGTGGCCGAGTATCCCAGCATTCGCGGAACCTTGCAGTCGACCGGCTCCGGCGAGATCGACGTCTCGCCCGATGCCCGGGACAACGCCACCTATCACCTGGCTTCCCTCAACGCGGACCTCACCGCCCACAGCCTGCAAATCACCGATCTCGTCCTCGGCGATGCCCACCTCTCCATCTCCTCCGAAGGTGGCATAGCCCGCGCGCGCTATGAATCCAACATCGCCAAATCCGAAGTCCGCGGCTCCGGCGAATGGCGTCTGGAAGGCGACTATCCCGGCACCGCCACCATTGATTTCTCCCAAGTCAATCTCGCCCATCTCCGCAATTGGATCCAACCCGCCACCGCCGCCCAGCCCGATGCCTTCTCCGGCTCGGCCCAAGGCCACCTGCGCATCGATGGGCCCTTGCTCCAGCTCCACAATCTCAAAGCCCAGCTCACCATTTCGGAATTCCGCCTCGGTCCTCCGCCTTCGAGCGGTCTCGAGCAAGACGCCGTGGGCCTGGAGAACTCCGGCCCCATCGTCGTCACCCTGGCCGGCGATACCGTCAACATCGAGAGCGCCCGCCTGACCGGCCGTTCCACCTCGCTCACCGTCACCGGCAAATTCCAGTTGGGCGACAGGAATTCGCTCGACCTGCGCGTCAACGGCACCATCGATCTGGCCCTGCTGCACGAAATCAATCCCGATTTCGAATCCTCCGGCGTGCTCTCCTCGAACGCCACGGTCCGCGGGTCGTTCGACGCCCCGCAAATTACCGGCCGCATGGAATTTCAGAACGCGGCTTTCGGCATCGTCGGCGTGTCCAATGGCATTTCCGCCGCCAACGGCTCCATCGCCTTCACCAAGGATCGCGCCAACATTCAGAGCTTCACCGGCCAGACCGGCGGCGGCCAGGTCTCCCTGACCGGTTTCGCCGGCTATGGCGCCGGCCCCATGATCTTCCGCCTGCACGCCCGCGCCCAGCAGGTGCGCGTCCGCTATCCCGAGGGCGTCTCCACCGTCGCTGACGCCAACCTCGATTTCACCGGCTCGTCCGACCGCAGCACGCTCTCCGGCTCCGTCACCATCGTGCGCACGGCTTTCAATCCCGAATCCGATTTCAGCTCCCTGCTCGCCAAGTCCGCCGAGCCCGTCCAGACCGCTTCCGCGCGCACTGGACTGCTGGGCGGCCTCAACTTCGACGTCCAGATCAACACCGCTCCCGATATCCAGTTTCAAAGCTCGCTCACCCAGGACGTGCAAATGGAAGCCAACCTCCGCTTGCGCGGCACCTTCAGCAACCCCGCCGTTCTTGGGCGCATCAACATCAACCAGGGGCAGGTCTCCTTCTTTGGAACCCGCTACAATCTCACCCAGGGCACGGTCTCGTTTTTCAACCCCGTGCGCATCGATCCCATTCTGGATATCAATCTCGAAACCAAGACCAACGGCATCGACGTCACGCTCAACATTTCCGGCCCCTTCGACAAACCCAACCTCACCACCAGCTCCGATCCGCCGCTCCAGTTCAACGAAATCGTCGCCCTGCTGGCCACCGGCCGCACGCCTACGTCTGATCCCACTATGCTCGCGCAGCAGAGCACCGCTCCTCAATCCTGGCAGCAGATGGGCGCGTCCGCCCTGCTCGGCCAGGCCATTGCCAGCCCCATTGCCGGCCGCCTCCAGCGTTTCTTCGGAGTCAGCCAGGTGCGCATCGACCCTACTCTCCCCGGAGTGGAGAACAACCCGCAAGCGCGTCTTACGCTGCAGCAGCAGATCACGCCCGAGCTCACGTTCACCTATATCACCAACGTCACGCAGAGCAACCCGCAAGTCATCAGAGTAGAGTGGGCCTTCGCGAAGCAGTGGTCGGTAGTCGCCCTGCGCGAAGATAACGGCCTGTTCGGGCTGGATTTCTACTTCAAGCCGCGCTTCTGAGCAGTAGGACAGACCATCGTCTTTCGTGGTCTGTCATGCGGTCGCTAAGCTTCGGCTGCTTGACAGACGACATCAACCGATCGTCTGTCCTACCATGACAGATATGAGCGGTGCTGTCGCGGCGTCGGGTGAGGCCAGGTTCCAACCGGTATTCGCGCGGCGCGCCCTCATCGTGCTGGTGGTGCTGCTGCTTGGGGAAACTTCCATCAACTACATCGACCGCCAGGTTGTGTCGGTGCTGGCGCCCACGCTGCGTGCGGAATTCCACTTAAGCAATGGCCAGTACGCCGCGGTGCTCAATGCGTTCATGGCGACCTACGCGGTGGCCTACGCGTTCGCCGGTTGGGTGCTGGACCGGTTGGGCGTCGGACGCGGGCTTTCGCTCTCGGTGACGTGGTGGTCGATTTCGGGGATGGCGACCGCGCTGGCACGGGGCCCCTTCAGCCTGGGGATCTTTCGCAGCCTGTTGGCGGTGGGGGAAGCCGGAGCCTGGCCCGCGTTTGCCAAGGCGGTGGCGATGTGGGTGCCTCCGGAGGGCCGCACGCTCGCGATCGGCGTCTGCAACAGCGGTTCGAGCCTGGGGGCCATGATCGCGCCCCCGATGGTGGCGTGGATCACCTACCGCGCGGGATGGCGCGCCGTGTTCGTGGCCACCGGGGCCATCGGGCTGCTGTGGGTAGTGGCGTTCCAGATCTTCCGGCGCCTGCATCCGGAAATGGCAATCGCGGAGTCGGCGCCGGTCAACGCCGCGGCGCGCGTGCGGTGGGCGGACCTGCTTGGCTACCGCCAAACGTGGGCCATCTTCTTCTGTCGTTTTCTGGCGGACCCGGTCTGGTACTTCTTCGTATTCTGGATTCCCGAATTTCTCACCCGCGAGCGCGGGCTGGACCTGGCCGCGATCGGCGCGGTGGCGTGGATTCCGTTCCTGGTGGCGGATGTCTCGAACTTCGCCGGCGGCTACCTGGCTCTGCGCCTGCAGCGCGCCGGCTGGAGCGTCAACCGCACGCGCAAGACCATGATGACGGTGGCCGCCCTGGTGTCGCCGGTGGGAACGCTGGCGGTCTTCGCTCACTCGCTATTCTGGACCATCGCGCTGATTTCGATCGCCGTGTTCTTCTGGATGTTCTGGTCGATTACGGTGCACACCCTGGCCGGCGACTATTTCCCGCCGCGCGCGGTCGCTTCGGCCTACGGGATCGCCGGTACCGGATCGACCGCCGGTTCGGTGATCGGCACGTGGGCCGTGGGCCGCACGCTGGATCTGACGCACAGCTACACACCAGTGTTCCTGGGGATCGGACTGATGATGCCGGTAGCCTGGGCCGTGGGGATGACGTTGATGAAAAGGGTAGAGCCGGTGGAAGGGCTGGAGTGAGCGCCGACGACGAGTTCGTGTCACGCCGGAACGGTACCGGGTGCCTCGTCTTTCAGATCGGCAGCAGCCGAATGCGGTGCCGGAGGACGTCTACCGTAACGAGGGCGCCGGATTCGAGGTATGGTTCAGCGGCCCGAATCGCACGGAGCACGGCCTTGCCGATGGCGGACGGGAGGACATCTTGGGATCGGACCTGAATTACGCTTGGACCGCTTGTCCTGCGGGCCGCGAGCAGCATTCCGAAATCCAGGTCGTGCGTGAAAACGATCCAACCGCTCGCCGCGGCAAAGTCCAAGATCTCGGAATCAGGCGCCTCAGAACGACCGACTGCCGACCAGTGAACCGCTTCGAAACCCTGGTTGGTCAGAAACGGAACCCAGAGCGGGCTCAGGTTCATATCGACCAGGAACTTCATGCGGTGGGCAGTGGCACTTCGATCTCTTCGACTCGCCACGCGGCATACGCCAGCGCCTGCCGGATATCGTCCTCCTCAAGATACGGATAGGCAGCCAGAATGTCGCTGAATGTGTGACCGGCGGCGCACAACCCCACGACCATACCGACGGTGACGCGCATCCCGCGCACGCAGGGTTTACCTCCCATGACATCGGGACTTCGCGTGATACGATCCAGGTCCGGCATACAAGCTCACTTCATTGTAGACAGAAACATCCGTTCGGCGTGAACCCAATCCACTTGACGACCTTGGAACACCCAGGTTTCGGCGCCAGGCGCGCGCCCATCAGCGAACCGTACATCGAGCACCGTGAGCAACTGCACCGAGGCAGACCCTTCCTGATTGCGCGCCGTTGCGGCGGCGTCTCCCGGTCAGTTGACGCGACCGGGACATATCAGGACTGGTTGCACGGAGGGCGGGGACGGCTACGCCTCGGCAGTAAACGCCGGCCAGGGGAAAATCGGGGACGCACGGGACGTTTTCGGTGGCCCTCAGCGATTGCTCCCGCCAAACGCCGATCTGGGAAGTATAAGTATGCCGGGACGCCTGCTCCCTTTAAGCGAGCCTCTTTGCCATCACCCCCCTCGCTACAATAAACTCTCATGGACCCCTTGCCCATCGGCACTGCCGCCGCTCTGGCTGCCGTTTCCTCCATGGCTTGGGCCGTCCGCGGGCGCTCTTCCTCAATCTTCGGGCCTTCCCTCTGGCGCGGCGATCCCACGCGGCGCGCTATTGCCCTCACCTTCGACGATGGCCCCAGTGAGAGCACGCCCCAACTCCTCGAAATCCTCGCCCGCCACAAAGTCCCCGCTACTTTTTTCCAGTGCGGCGCCAATGTCGAACGCCTGCCCGCCGTGGCCCGCGAAGTCGCGGCGGCCGGCCACTCGATCGGCAATCACAGCCACACCCATCCCCTTTTCTGCTTCCGCTCGCCGCGCTTCATCGAGCAGGACCTCCGCCTCGCGCAACAGGCCATCCAGTCCCACACCGGCGTTACTCCCGCCTGGTTCCGCGCCCCGTTCGGCGCGCGCTGGTTCAGTATGCGGCGCGCCCAGCGGCGACTCTCGCTCACCGGCGTTATGTGGACCACAATCGGTTATGATTGGAAACGGCCGGCCGGCGCCGTTGTGGACCAACTGGCGAGACGGGTGTCAAATGGCGCTATCCTGTGTCTGCACGACGGTCGTGAGCTGCGCGCCAGGCCCGATATCGGCGTGACGCTCGACGCGGTACGCCGCCTGGTTCCCATGCTCCTGGATCGCGGTTACGTCTTTGATACCATAAGCCACTTGATATGTCCGACGATTTGATTCAGCGCGTGCTCAAGGTGATCTCGACCTCCAAGCGCATTCCCCTCGAAACCGTCACCATCGATAGCGACTTCGCCCAGTTGAAAATCGATTCCATGGACGCCGTCGAAATACTGTTCGCCCTGGAAAACGAATTCGACATCAGCATCCCCGACGACGCCGTGCGCAACGTGCGCAACGTGCGGCAGATGTGCGCGGGCATCGATCAATTGATCGCCGATAAGGCGTCCAGCCCACCGGCGGCCCAGTAGCCATGGTGCGCGTGGCCATCACCGGCTTGGGCGCCATCTGCGCGCTCGGCCACACCGCCTCCGAATTCGCCGCCGCCGTCAGCTCCGGCCGCTCCGCCATCGGCCCCATTCGCTCCACCGATGTCTCCGGGCTCCGTTTCCAGAACGGCGCCGAGGTCCCCGACTACTCCCATACTCCTTACTTCGACGATCGCCGCGCCGATTTCATGGACCGCTTCGCGCAGTTTGCCGTTATCGCCGCGCGCGAAGCCGTGGCCGATGCCGCCCCCGAGTGGACCCCCGAGTTGCGCGAAAACGCCGCCATCATCACCGGCTCCTGCGTCGGCGGCCAGTCCACCGAGGACATCGGCTTCCAGGAAGTCTACAAACACGGCCGCAACCGCGTGCACCCGCTGACCATCCCCAAAACCATGGCCAACGCCGGCGCTTCTCACATCTCGATGGAGTTCGGCGTCACCGGCCCCAGCTTCACCATTTCCACCGCCTGTTCGTCGGCCGCCCACGCCATCGGCCAGGCCTATTGGATGATCCGCTCCGGCGCGGCCCCGCTCGCCATCACCGGCGGCAGTGAAGCTCCTTTCAGCTTCGGTATCCTCAAAGCCTGGGAAGCCATGCGGGTGGTTTCACCCGACACCTGCAGGCCGTTTTCCAAGGATCGCCACGGCATGATCCTCGGGGAAGGCGCGGCCATGCTGGTGCTCGAACCGCTCGATGCCGCCCGCGCCCGCGGCGCGCGCATCCACGCCGAAATCGTCGGCTTCGGCATGTCCGCCGACGCCTCGCACATCACCCAACCCTCCGCCGAAGGCGCCGCCCGCGCCATGCGCGCCGCCCTGCGCGACGCCGCGCTCCGGCCCGAACAGATCGGCTACATCAACGCCCACGGCACCGGCACGCTGGCCAACGATATCTCCGAAACCGCCGCCATCCACGCGGTTTTCGGTTCCCACGTCAAGAATTTGCCGGTCAGTTCCACCAAGAGCATGCACGGCCACGCGCTGGGCGCGGCGGGCGCCCTGGAATGTCTGGCCGCCATCGTGGCCCTGCGCGACGGCATCCTTCCGCCCACCGCCAATTTCAACGAACCCGACCCGGAGTGCGACCTCGACGTCGTCCCCAACCACGCCCGCGCCGCGCAGGTGGAGTACGCGCTCTCGAACTCCTTCGCCTTTGGCGGCCTCAACGCCGTCCTGGCCCTGCGCGCTGTGGCACACTGATTCGTATGCCCGTGGTCATCTCTCTGCTCCGCGCCGTCAACGTGGGCGGCCACAACCAGATCAAGATGGACGCGCTCCGCGCCCTGTACGAATCTCTCAAGCTACGCAACCCGCAAACCTACGTGCAAAGCGGCAACGTGGTCTTCCAGACCGACTCGGCGGACCTCGCGAAGCTGGCCAAGAAGATCGAGGACTCGATCGAGCGCCAGTTCGGCATCCGCCCGGCGGTGATCCTGCGCACGGCCGCGGAGATAAGAGACGCCATCGCCCGCAACCCTTTCGACAAGCGCTCCGCCATCGATCCTGCCAAACTGCTGGTGGCCTTTCTGGCCGCCGATCCCGCTGCAGAAGCGCGCGACAAGCTGCTTGCCATCGAATGCCGGCCGGACGAGATGCACTTCAGCGGAAGAGAGCTCTATATTTATTTCCCCAACGGCATGGGGCATCCCAAACTGAAGTGGCCGCAGGTCGACAAGGCGCTCAAGCTCCCCTACACTGGCCGGAACTGGAACACCGTCATCAAACTCCTGGAAATCGCCGAAAGCCTCGGCGCCTGAGCCGGGCGGTAGTAAGATGAATCTCGATGCACTCGCTGACCATGCTGGCCGCCGCCCTGCTGCTGGCTGCTCCGAACCAGGCGACGCGCCCCGACGGGTTGTATGCGGAGATCCGCACTTCCAAGGGCCTGATTGTCGCGCGGCTTGAGCCCGACCTGACGCCGCTGGCCGTGGCCAACTTTGTAGGCCTGGCCGAAGGTGCCATCTCGAACGCGGCCTTCGATCCGGGCCGGCCCTTCTATGATGGCTCGGTCTTCCATCGCGTGGTCCCCGGCCACGTCATCCAGACCGGCATTCCGCAGTCCGATCGCGCCAGGAATCCCGGTTACATGTTCCCCAACGAGATCCACGCCAGGCTGAGCCACAATCATGCCGGTGCGCTGAACATGGCCAACAGCGGGCCCGGCACCAATGCTTCCCAGTTCTGCATCATGCTCGGCGATCGCTCTTACCTGGACGGCGATTTCACGGTCTTTGGCGACACGGTGGAGGGTCTGGATGTGGTGATGCGCATCGTGCAGGGCGACGTGGTGGAGAGCGTCCGCATCCTGCGCGTCGGCGCGAAGGCCAAGGCCTTCCACCCGACTACGGAATCCTTCCACGCCCTGCTTCAGGCGGCCGAGCAACGCGCTGCCGGGCACACCGAAAAGAAACGGCTGGCGGAGCTCGACTGGATCGCGAGCAACTATCCGAAGGCCACCGGGCCGGCCGGCGGAGTGCTGACGGAGCGGCTGGCCGCGGCGCCGGCGGCAGCGCAACAGCCGGCGCCCGCGAGCGGCGGCCCGCTTCGCGTGCGTTACCGCGGCAGCGAAGTCCGCTACGTGGGGGACGTGCTCGGGCGGCTTGGTCCGCCGCTCGACGTGGTGTCCTTCGCCAGTGGCGAGGGCGGCGTTCCCGGCTTTGTCGAACGGCCGCAAGTCTTCACCGTGGAACCGGGCAAGACCAGGCTCAACCCTGGCCTGGATAGCGCGATCTCGACGATGCAGCCGGGCGAGCGCCGGGTGGTCATCGTGCCGGCATCCATGGGCTATGGCCGCGCCGGCCTTTATACGCCCGAGATTCCGGGCAAACGCCGCTTCGTGATTTCACCCAACGCCCTTCTGGTCTATGACGTCGAGGTGCTGCCCGAATCGGGACGGTAAATCGCCAACCGTGGCGCACGCACTCGTGCGTGCCGCGTCGGCACTCATGCCGACGCCCGGTCCTTACAGACTGTCCGTAACCCTCCAGTGGGGTGAACCCCTCGGTTGAGACAAACCGGATTTCGACACTTGCCCTGCAAAGTGTCGAAATTCCGACTGTCTCAAGTTTGGGTTTCAGTCCACCAGGGTGTCGAGACGAGTCGACACGGCACGCAAAAGTGTGTGCGCCACAGCTAGATCACTGGCTCCTTACCGGCCATGCGGCCTCCAGCGACGTCACCGAGAGCAGGCCCTTTTCTTTCAGCCCTGAGAGGGCCAGCCCGTAGCGGCCGCGGATGCCAGTCTTCTCGAAGATGTGCTTCAGGTGGATCTTCACCGTGCCCGTCCGGATTCCCAGTGACGTTCCGATATCCTTATTCTTCATTCCGCGCTCCACCAGTTCCATCACCTGCGCCTCCCGCGCTGTCAGCGGGCTTCGGGCCAGCCGCACCGGCCGGTCCGGCTCGCTCAGCAGGTCATTCTCCATCCACGTCGTGCCGGCCGCCACCGACCGCAGGCAGCTCAACAGCGATTGCAGTGGCGCCGACTTGCGAATCACCCCGGCCGCGCCTGCCTGTAGAAACCGTAGCGCTTCCGCTTCCGGTATTGACCCGCCCCAAACCACCACCGCGATCCGGGCGCCGGCCTTGTGTAAGGTCTTCAGGCAGTCCATCACCGCACGCATGCCAAAGTCTTTGGCCAGCAGCAGAATGGATGGTTGCAGATGGCGCGCCGCGTCCATTCCCTCCACCAATGAAGTCTCGGCAGCGACTACGCGCAGGCCATCCGCCGATTCCAGCAGGCTTCGCAAGCCCTCGATGGCAATCGGTTCCGTATCACATACCGCGACAGTTTCCACGAATATTTTCCCTGGAGCGCACCGCCGGGCGGAGGCTACTATTCCCTATATCGGCGCTACACCGTGAATGGGATAGTTGTCTTTAGGAGAAAGAGATCTCAAGTATTCGCTAGGTTTTCCTTAACCAGGTGGGACAGACCATCGCCTTTTTGTGGTCTGTCGCCCGGCGCTAAGTTTTCCGGCGCTAAAGCTAAGTGACTAAGTACGTGGTTTCAGAAGTTTGCTCTCGTATCCGAAATCGCTTGCTGACGGGGTGCCCTCTGGGCCCGGCTCGCATGCGAGCCGCGCCCGTGAGGGAGCGGCCTTCGCGGAATGCGTCACTACATTTATTGAAACCGTGTACTAACCTTTCCTTAGCGAATACTCGGCCAGGTCGAGCCAGCAGTTTTCCAGAGTGTTTTGCACGAAGGTGGCCCTGGCCGCGCGGAACCGCCGCTCCCCCTCGAATTCGCGCCAGCGCCGCCGCGCCAGCTCGCCGGCGGCCGCCACCTGCTCGTGCGGAAGCTCCTGCGCCAGGGTGACGTGCGGATAGTAGGGGAACGGTTCCGGAAATTCCAGCGCGCCGGTGCTCATGGCCGCGTGCATGCGCCGCAACTCGCCGGCCCCGGCGCCCAACCCGATATAGACAACCTCGGTCGCGGGGAAAACTTCGACGCCGGTCAGTTCGACGTCGAAGGCCGGCCAGCTCTCCGTCAGGGCGCGGGCCTGCTCGGAGGCCGCTTCACACGTTACCGCCAGCGACCGTGGCGGCAGCACGCTCACGTGCGCGCGCGGGTTGCAGTGCGGAGCCAGCTCGCGGCGCAGGTCATCCAGAAAAACCCCCAGCGGGCCGGGGATGTACATGACCAGGGCAAAGACGTTCAGCCGCTGGTCCGGCGGGATGCGACTGGAGCCCTCCATCAGGTCGGGATGCATGCACTTTCTATGGTAACCGTATTGCGCCGCCCCGCTGCTGGTACGCTGGAAAGGATGTCGCCTTGCGAACCCCCCAACCCGCTCCTTTCGGTCCAGTTCCGCATTCCGTTCGACCGGATTCAAGCCGCCCACGTGGAGCCGGCCTGCGCCATACTGTTGCGCGATGCCCGCCAACGGCTGGCCGCCATCTCTGCGGAACCGGTCCCGCGCACCTTCTCGAACACCCTGCTGGTGCTCGACCGGTTCACCGAACCACTCGATTGGGCCATGTCGGTGGTCCGGCACCTGGAAGCCGTGGCCACCTATCCGGAACTGCGCGCCGCCTTCAACGCCGTGCAGCCGGAAGTCAGCGCATTCTACTCCGGCATCCCGCTGGACGCCGGGTTGTGGGGCGCCATACAGGCATTCGCGGCGACTCCCGAAGCTCAGGCTGCCGGACGCGTGCGCCGCCGCTTCCTCGAAAAGACCATCGAGACGTTTCACCGCCATGGCGCCGACCTCGACCCCGCCGGCAAGAAACGCCTCGAAGAGATCGATGTCGAACTGACCCACGTCACCACCAAGTTCTCGGAGAACGTGCTCGATTCCACCAACGCCTTCGAACTGGTCGTCCCGGCGGAAGCCGAGCTCGCCGGCCTGCCTGCGAGCGCCGTCGCAGCGGCGCGCGAAAGCGCCCAACGCAAGGGTCTGGAGGGCTGGCGCTTCACCCTGCAAGCGCCCGATTACCTGGCGGTGATGACCTACCTCGACGACGCCGCGGTGCGCCGCCAGGTCTACCAGGCCTTCATGACGCGCTCGACCGGGCAAGGGCACGACAACCGGCCGCTGATCAACCGCATTCTGGAACTGCGCCGCGAAAAGGCCCGCCTGCTGGGCTTCGCCGATTTCGCCGACCTGGTGCTGGAAGACCGCATGGCCCACAATGGCGCGCGCGCCACGGCGTTTCTGGAAGACCTCAAGCGAAAAACCGAGCCCCGCTTCCGCGAGGAGAACCGCGAGCTGTTCGAATACCGCCGCTCGCTCGAAGGCCCCCATGCGCCCGAGCTCGAGCCCTGGGACGTGGCCTACTACGCCGAGAAGCAGCGCGCCGCGCTCTACGACTTCGATGAAGAGACCCTGCGGCCCTACTTCCCGCTGGAAAGCGTGGTGGCCGGCATGTTCGAGCTGGTGGGGCGGCTGTATGGCATCCGCGTGGCCCAGGAGGCCGATGTCCCGGCATGGGATCGGGCGGTCCGCTACTACAACGTCCGCGATGAAACCGGCGCGCTGCTGGGCGGCTTCTACGCCGACTGGTATCCGCGCGAGAACAAGCGCGGCGGCGCCTGGATGGACGGGCTGATCACCGGCGGCCCAATTCACGAGGGCCGCTTCGAGCCGCACCTGGGGCTGATCTGCGGCAATCTGAGCCAGCCCATCGGCGGCAAGCCGGCGCTGCTCACCCATCGCGACGTCCAGACCATCTTTCACGAGTTCGGACACCTGCTGCACCTGCTGCTGAGCCGCGTGGAGATCCGCTCGATGGCCGGCACCAGTGTGGCCTGGGACTTCGTCGAGCTGCCTTCCCAGATCATGGAAAACTGGACTTGGGAGCGCGCCTCGCTGGACCTGTTCGCGCGCCACTGGGAAACCGGCGAGCCGGTGCCCGAGGATCTGTTCCAGAAGATGAAGCGCGCCCGCACCTTCCGCGCCGCCAACGCCCAGATGCGCCAACTGGGCTTCGGCTTCGTGGACCTGCTGCTGCACCGCACTTATTCGCCGGAGCGCGACGGCGACGTGGTGGAATACACGCGGCGCGTGCTGGGGGAGTACAGCCCCACGCCGTTGCCGCCGTGGCACGCCATGATCGCGGCTTTCAGCCACCTGTTCGCGAGCCCGGTAGGTTACGGCGCGGCCTACTATTCCTACAAGTGGGCGGAAGTACTGGACGCCGACGCGTTCACACGCTTCCGCGAGCACGGCATTTTCAGCCCGGAAATCGGCCGCGAGTTTCGCGAGAAGATCCTGGCGAAAGGCGACAGCGAAGATCCGGCGGAGCTATACCGCAGCTTCATGGGCCGCGAGCCCGATCCGCGGGCGCTGCTGGAGAGATCGGGGCTGGCGTAGGGCGCTGCTAAGCGAGGGTTAAGCGTGCGGCAGGGAAAAGGGGACCCTTACTGTGATGCCATTCGCCCGGCACCACGGTTACCCTTGAATAACGAGCGCGTGCTCGGGGAGCTTGCCTACAGCGTGGGGTTACCGTACCTTGACATTCAGTAAACGTCCAGATCCTGGCCGATGACGACCTTTCCCCGATAGGTGCGTCGAATCTCGGCCAGATATTGCTCGTCGGAGATCTCGTGGCCCGGTGGGCCGACACCACGGTGATAGACAATCAAAAGTCCCGGTTGCGTCTTGTTCGCAATCTCCGCGAGCTGGGCGGTCGTTGTGTGGTACTTCGACCGGTACTCAGGCCAGTTCGGCATGTCGGCCGGCTTGAAATCATCGGAGAATGCCTCGTGGATGAGGACGTCACATTTCTGGCACTTCCCAATCAGCTCAGTACTGGGGCTGGTGTCGCCCGAGATCACCACTGTTCTATCCGGCGCTTGGAATTTGTAGCCGTACGCCTGCAGTTCACCGTGCGCGACTGGAAACGCGGTTACCTTTACATTTGAGTCCTCATATACCATCCCCGGCTTCACGTCGTGGGCCTGAACCGTCACGCCGTTAAGATCCCGCTGCTCCAGTCCCTTTGTCCGGACGTCGATGTCAACCTGCCAGGCGAGCATGATGTACTTCGTCATCGCCTCGAGCCCCGGAGGCCCATACGCCGTTATCGGTTTGTGCCGGCCTTGCACCCACGTTGTGAAGATCAAATCGGGATAGCCCACCGTGTGGTCGGAGTGCAAGTGGGTGATGAAAAGAGTCTGCAGATTCGCGGCAGCGAGACCTTTCACGCCCTTGTCGTAAGCCGCGGCAGCGCGCCGGATGATCCCTGGTCCGGCGTCAATGAGGTATGGGACGCCGTTGACCACAATCGCCGTGGCTGGTCCAGAACGCTGCGGATCCGGCCGTGGGGTTCCGGTACCCAGCAATACGATCTGAGTGGACTTTGTTGCCTCGCGCGGGACCTGCTGTGGGAAAGCAGTGTGAGAAACCAAAGCCGTGAGCCCGGCGATGAATCTGAGCGCCGTAAAACACTGAGTCCGAGTACGCATGCTGTCTCCCTCCGTTGCCAATTCTCCTTACGCCGAACAATCACTGGCCCGCACGCGGTCGGGCGGCGTGTCAGGGGCTTTCCATACACCTTCCCTTGCCTCCCGCGCCGGGGGCAAGAATCTCGTCTGGCCCGAGTTTGCAACCCACGGAAAGCAACATGGATTGGACTCAGTTCAGTTTAGCCGATCCAAAAGAGCCCAAGTCCTTGGAGGCGCCTCCGGAAGTTGACCGTCTTCCAGCGTCTGTCCTCCCGCTCGCCGCAATGTTCACTAGCCTCCGCCCACCTGACGTGATGGGGGCTTTTCGGAAGTGCGCCGGGATAAACCGGCATGCTGTTGGGAATGAAAGAGTCCTACAAGAAAGGAGAGAGCGAATCCATCTTGGCCCCCTTTCCCCCTTTCCCCCTTTCCCCCTCGGGCACACCTGGCCGTTGGTAGGCTAAACTGAACTGAATCCGTCCATGAAAGCCGCGATCTATGACCGATACGGCCCCCCGGACGTTGTCCACATCGGAGACGTTGAAGAGCCGGCGCCCAAGGAACACGAAGCTTTGATAAAGGTCCACGCGGCCTCCATAAATCCACTGGATTGGCACTTCATGAGAGGCACGCCGTACTTCGTTCGCCTGATGACCGGTCTGCGTAAGCCAAAGATCACACGGCTCGGCGTTGATGTGGCCGGCCAGGTGCAAGCGGTGGGCCGGAATGTGACAGAGTTTAGACCAGGCGACGAAGTGTTCGGCACCTGCCGCGGGGCGCTTGCGGAGTATGCGTGCGCTTCCGAGTCGGCACTGGTCATAAAGCCGGAGAACGTGACATTCGAGCAAGCGGCCTCCGTGCCTCTGGCGGCATTCACCGCGTTGCAGGGGCTTCGCGACAAGGGACAGATTCGGGCGGGGCAGAAGGTCCTGATCAACGGTGCGGCAGGAGGCGTGGGCACGTTCGCCGTGCAGATTGCGAAGGGGTTCGGCGCGGATGTGACCGGCGTATGCAGCACGAGGAATCTGGAAATGGTCCGAAACATCGGCGCAGATCGGGTCATGGATTACACTCGACAGGATTTCACCACAAGCGGGCAGCGTTACGACCTGATTTTCGACCTGGTCGGGAACCATTCGCTCTCGGCGTTCAGGCGCGTGTTGAATCCCAGGGGGATATACATCGGGGCCGGAGGAGGAGGGCCTGAGGCCCATTGGCTCGACGTACTGACCGGTCCAATCAAAGCCCTTCTGTTGTCAATGTTTGTGAGCGAAAAGTTCGTCCCGTTTCTGGCGAGAGCAAACAAAAAGGACCTGATCGCCATTTCCGAGCTCATCAAGCGTGGAACGGTCACACCGGTCATCGATAAACGCTTTCCGTTGAGCGAAGTCCCCGAGGCTATCCGCTATCTGGAACAAGGGCACGCTCGGGGAAAAGTGGTAATAACCTTGGAATAGATCAATAAAACCCCGGTTTCACGTTACTAATCCGGAGTAGCCCGCCTATCTGCTTGATTCTGGGTGGTTCTGCCTCTGACCCGGCAGCGTCGACCCTCAGCGGACGGGTGCGGCAAGGGTGGCCCACCACGTGACGTTGCCCTCCGCGGTCGACGCACACACGTCACTTCAGCTTCGACGCCGTCGGACCGCAGGGATGCTGTCCCGGCGGAAAGTCATGCAAGCCTCCGCCGTGGTCTCCAGCCTGGTGTCTGGAGCTGCCAATCGCAAGGAACTCTTGCAGCGACGCCCGCCCCCAACAGTCTGGGAAGTGAGTTGGCGATTTGCCCGCAACAAGACTCGCGCTGCGCTCAGCGCTTAATGGGCGCCGGCATCGAGTGCCGCACGCGCCTGAAGCGCACGCCGGATGCGCGCGGCGCCGTCTTCGGTGAACTTCAGCCATCGCTGGCCTAAGGCATCCATTTGCTTTTGGCCCCAGGCCGCCTGCATTACCCCATCCGGAGTGTGCCCGGGCCCGAGAAGCAGATGGCCCAGTTCGTGCGCCATGACGAATCCCAGCAGTACCCCCGATTCGACGTTATGCTGCTCGGACGTGGCTTGGATCGCCTGGAAGTAGGCGTCCGCCATGTTGCCGCCGCCGTGCTCCTCCACAAATGCCTTACCCATCACATCCAGGGACGCCGGGCCAACCGTCCGCGGTGGCTTTCCGGTCCGCAGCCGGACGAAAAACCAGGGCTCCCGCTGTTTCGCGTCCGGAGTGGGGGATCTGTCGCAGTCGCCCCACACGACGGTCACTCCCGCCGAACGGAAAACCAGCTCCGTTTCGGCTTTCGCCCTGGCAACGATCGGCTCGCGCAGGCCATCCAGATTACACACGGCCACGTTCATTTGTTGGCCGGCGGTCAGTAGTTCCACGGAACATAGCGCGGTCATCAGCAGCGTCCTCATTTGGGCCTCCCCTCCGAAGGCCCATCCCAAGGGCGTCCGGTTCGCCCTTATTCGCGCTATACTTCTCCGACAGACACCATCAGGCGCAAAAAAAATGGACTCGCCGGATTCCTTGCCGATTACTGGCCTGTTACTCCGCTGGGGAGCGGGGGAGAAGGACTGTCTGAACGCGCTGGTCCCATTGGTAGATAAGGAGTTGCGCCGCATCGCCCACTACCTGATGCGGAAAGAGCGGCAAGGGCACACGCTGCAGACCACCGCGCTGGTCAACGAGGCCTACATGAAGCTGGTGGACCAGTCTCGCGCCTCCTGGCAGAATCGCGCGCAGTTCGTGGGCATCGCCGCGAGCCTGATGCGTCGCATCCTGGTGGACCACGCCCGCGGTCTCCAGCGGGACAAGCGCGGCGGTGCGGCGGAGCATCTGCTGCTGGACGAAGGCCTGGTGTTCTCTCCCAGGAAGTCGGCTGCGCTGATCGCCCTGGACGATGCGCTCGAAGATTTGGCCAAGATGGATCCGCGCAAGGCGCAGGTCGTGGAACTGCGCTACTTCGGAGGATTAAGCGTGGAGGAGGCTGCCGAAGCGCTGCATGTCCACCCGAACACCGTGATTCGCGATTGGAACATGGCCCGGGTCTGGCTGAAGCACGAGCTGACTCGGGGGAAGTCAGCCCATGCAGGCTGACCGCTGGAAGGAAATCCAGGAGCTTTATGAGGCGGCCATCGCGCTTCCGCCGGAGAAGCGCGCCGAGTTCCTGGCGCAGGCCTGCCCTGCCGACGCCGGACTGCGCGGCGAAGTGCAGGCGCTGCTCGCTCAGCCGGCCAATTCGTTCCTGGAAAGCGCGCCTTTGTCGGCCATCAAGACTCTGTCGCCCGGCGTCAAACTCGGCAATTTCGAAATTGTGGAGCTGATCGGCCGCGGCGGCATGGGCGAGGTGTATCGCGCTCTCGACACACGGCTCAAGCGCGAGGTCGCCATCAAGGTTTCGCTGGAACGATTTTCCGACCGCCTCGAGCGTGAAGCACGCGCTGTTGCGGCGCTGAACCATCCCAACATCTGCACGCTTTACGATATCGGCTCCAATTATCTGGTCATGGAGTTAGTTGAGGGCGAGACGCTGGCAGCGCGTTTGAAACGCGGCGCGCTCTCGATCGAGCAGACCATCGAGTACGGCCGCCAAATAGCCGAGGCGCTGGCGGCGGCGCACGCCAAGGGGATCGTTCACCGGGATTTGAAGCCGGGGAACGTCATGCTCACCAAGTCGGGAGTCAAAGTTCTCGATTTCGGACTGGCCAAATCGGCGGGCGACGATACCCTCACCCTCACCCATGTTGTGGTGGGCACGCCAGCCTACATGGCGCCGGAGCAGTTGGGAGACGGAGAGGTGGATTCCCGCGCGGACCTGTTCGCGCTCGGTCTGGTGCTTTATGAAATGGCCGCCGGGAAACGTGCATTCCCGGGAAAATCCCTTGGACCGATGCTGGCCGCCGGCGCCATCTCCGCGGCCCCGCGCCTGTCGGTCGAGCGTGCGGGAACTCCGGCGCGCCTGGATGCACTGGTGGCGGAGCTACTCGCTAAGGACCTCGCGCAACGTTGCCAGTCCGCGGCGGGGGTGGCTGCCGAGTTGTCGGCGCAGGCAGACAGTTTAACCCGGCCGGCGGTTTCCGTGTTTGGCGCGTTGGTACGGCCGGCGGTGATGGTCCCGATAGTCTTGGCTGTCCTGCTGGCGATCCTGGGTGGAATCTGGTTATACCTGCGGTCGGAGAAGCGGCAATGGGCGGCAGAGGAGGCCATTCCGGAAATCGATAGGTTGATCGCTCAGACGAAGCCGCTGGCGGCCTTTCAGGTCCTGATGAAGGCGGAGCAGTATTTACCGGGCGATCCGCGCCTCTCCGCGGTGGCGCGAAGGTTCACCACCTTCACATCGGTGAAGACCTTGACGGCGGGCGCCAAGGTGGAGATTCAAGATTATCTTGCCCCGAACGGACCTTGGTATTCGTTAGGCCTGACACCGGTAGCGCATGCCAGGATTCCGGATGGGTATTTTCGCTGGAGGATTTCCAGGCCCGGCGCGGGAGAGTTTGTGACGGCGCCAGCCACGGACAAGTCGATGGAGTTCCCGTTCCCGATACCGGCGGATGCCGAGGCGGGCATGGTCCCCGTGCCCGGCGGTCCGTGGGGGGACTTGATTGGTTTCGTCGGGTGGGTATTCTACCAACTTCCGGCATTCGACATGGACCGGTTTGAAGTGACCAACCGGGAGTATCAGAAGTTCGTGGACCAGGGCGGCTATCAGAAGCGGGAATACTGGAGGGAAAAGTTCATCCGTGACGGCAAGGAACTGACCTGGGAGCAGGCCGTGGATCTGTTTCGCGATTCGACCGGCCGGCCCGGACCTGCGACATGGGCGGGAGGTCATTCTCCCCAGGGACAGGCCGACTATCCCGTGTCCGGGGTAAGCTGGTACGAAGCGTCGGCCTATGCGGCCTTCGTAGGCAAAAGCCTTCCGGCGGTGGGCGAGTGGTACCGGGCCGCTCCCAACGATCTTTCGCCGTACACGATTCATCAAAGCCATTTTGGAGGGTCCGGGCCGATACCGGTGGGCGCTTCCCAGGCGGTGGGTCCTTACGGGACCTACGACATGGTCGGCAACGTGAGGGAATGGTGCCTGAACGCGGTAGATGGAGACATGCGTTTCACCCTGGGCGGGGCGTGGGTGAGCCAAACCTACCAGGCATACGAACCCGAGGCCTTCCCGCCGCTCGACCGGTCTCCGTTCAACGGTTTTCGATGCGTCCGCAACCGCGGGCCGCTAACCGCCGCCGCGGCCGCTCCGGTGGTGAGGCGGATTAGGGACTTCTCCAAGGTCCGGCCGGCCTCAGACGAACTTTTTCAGGCGTATAGGGCCCTCTACGCTTACGATAAGCTTCCGTTGGCCGCAACAGTAGAAGAGGTTACCGAGGACACGCCGGATTGGACCAAGAGAAAGATCACTATCGATGCCGGCTACGAAGGCCAACGGCTCCCGATGTTTCTTTTTCTTCCGAAGAAGGTCCACCCCCCATATCAAACGGTGGTGTTTTTTCCGAGCGCCCGCGTAAACCTGATGGAGAACAGTCAGAAATTAGGAGACATGGAGTTCATCGACTACGTGATCCAGAGCGGCCGGGCGGTGCTCTACCCGATCTATCGTGAAACGTACGAGCGCCATCCGCCTGGGGCGGCGTTCCCCGGAGAAGTTGGCGATCGCGAGCTGACGATCCAGGAATCCAAAGAGGTGCGCCGGGCGGTGGACTATCTGGAAACGCGGCCGGATATCGTCGACATGAATAGGCTCGCTTATCTCGGAGTGAGCCAGGGTACGGCGTACGGCATTATCTTTACAGCCTTAGAGGAGCGCTTTCAGGCAGTGATTTTCCTGGATGGCGGCTTTTTCCTCAATCCCGCGGTAGCGGGAAGAGATCAGGCGGATTTCGCGCCGCGTTTGAAAAAGCCGGTTCTCATGGTGAACGGAAGGTATGATTTCACGTTCCCGCCCGATCAGTCGCAAATGCCGATGTTCCGGATGATCGGAACGGCTCCAGCGGACAAGTTTCGGATAGTCTTGGAGACCCCGCACAATGTCAGCCAGTCGAAGGGCGAGTTATCCAAGGAAGTGCTGTGGTTTTTGGACAAGTATTTCGGCCGGGTGAATTAACGCCAGAAATTTACTTTGCATGAAGCCTGAGTACGGCGGCGCGGGAAGCAGAGCTGCTGCGCTCTGCTCCGCGCGTCCGTACTGCCAGACTCGCCCTAATTGACTCCGAGGATTTCTTCGCAACTGCCGGAGACAGGTTGGGCGCTGCGCTCGCGCAACAGGAGTTGGCAGAAATGCTCGCAGATGAGGGCGACTTTAAGGCGGCCCTGGATTTTGACAGAGGGGAAGCCGGGGGGAAACGGGGACACACGAGGACAGACGCATTTTCCGAGAATTTCAGGAGCAGGGGATCGCGGGAAAATGCGTCCGTCCTCTCCCGAACCCGATTCGATCATGAATTCGCTACGCTAAAAGCATGAACCCTGAAGGATTATTCCAGTCAATGGTGAATCAAGTGGGCGTGAAAACCATTTATGGTGACCCCATCTCGACAAACGGCAAAACCATCGTGCCCGTTGCCAAGTTCCGCTACGGATTCGGCGTTGGCTCTGGTCGCAAGGCACAGGACAACGAAGAGGGATTTGGCGGCGGTGGCGGCTTCATTGGTAAACCTGTTGGCGTCATCGAGATCACAAACGAGCAGACCCGCTTCCTTCCGATTTCGTCAAACTGGCCGATTGCGGCTGCGGTTGCAATCGGAGTGTGTCTGGGATTGTTGATCGCTCCCAAGCGAGTTCATGTGTCGGTTGATAAAAGGCGGGGATTAGCCGAACCTCTAACGCCAGATGAGCCACACGGGAAATGAAATTGGCGGTTCGCCTTGTTCTTCCGAGTACCTGGCACCGATGCTGTGGAGGACTCGTCGATCATTTCATTTGTTTTCCCTGGCCGCAATGGTGGCTGACGTCAGCGCGGTGATAGCGCGGAACGCGCCGTTCCAGGCGATAGCGGACCGCGGTCAAGAGGGGATCAGTTTGCGGACGGCTTTTCGGCGTGCTCGATTACGTAAACCGGGATGGAGATTCTGCCCCGTTCCAGTCGGAGCCCCGCCTTTTCCTCGAGCGCCTGCGGAAGCGAAATCACCACGGGTTGGCGCTCCGCGGAGGATGCGCTCGCGGCAACCTCCTCCGGTGTCCAATCCACGCTGAAAGCAAACGCGCCGGAAAGCCCCGTCGCATCCGATACCGGTATCCCCAGTATGTTGGACAGAGCGCCCGCCAGGCCAACCATGGGAAATCGCGCTACAGTCATGCTGCCGCGCTTCACCTGAATCGAAGGCGAACCCTCCGAGCCATCCGGCGGGATCTTGAGGCCGCCTTTGGACACCACCATGGTGTAGCCCCAGGTGGAACGGGGTTTGTTTTCGAGCGTCAGATGAAACCGCTCCGTTAGAAGCGCGCGGAGCATGAGCAGGAGTTCGTCGGGCGTGGCCGGATGGTCGGCCTTGCCGTCGATATCGTAGCGGTCCGAGTCGGTCCAGCCAGGACCGCCCTGGACCTGAAAGTCCTGGACTTGGTATGCCGCCAGGATGCACTGCTTCAAATTGATGCCGCGAAGCCGCAGCGTGCCGGGGCTCCAGTCCCAATGATACGGGCCTGGATCGGCGGCGCTTTTCACGGACGCGACTTCAAACGTGGGAGCGGCAGACTGACCGAAGCCGTGCGGCGTTAACAGCAGGAAACCGATAATCAATGATCGCACTCTCGAATCCCCGGCGTTGGACGACGGCGATCGCGGCCAGATCGCCAATCACCTCGGATGCCACAACCCGCTGCTGCCCGCGCAACGCTGTTCTCAGCTTACACCCTCCGCTGATGCGGCCGCGATTTCTTCCGTTCCTTAGAAAACAGCCGCTGCCAAGCGATTGCTACTCAGTTTTTTACGCATCGGAGAGGTCCTTTCTTGTGAGTTGCACGTGGTGGCCGAGAGCCTCCAGACGTGCCACGAGTTTACGGGTGGTGCGTGTGGGGTTGCGTTGATCGAAGTAATCGTCGCCCAGATCCCGGTAGGGCGTGTTGGTCCGGAGCATGTGAAAAGCGATGATCAAGATTTTATGGGCAGTGGCGCCGATCGCCCGGCCCCAATCGGCGTTTCCTTTTACCCTCCGGAAGAAGCGTGGCAGGTAGCCTTTTTTGCAGTGTGACGCCGCCCAAGCAGCTTGCGTCAGAACGCGTTTGAGAGCCTTGTCTCCTTTCCTGCATCTCATCCTCTTCTTCTTACCGGCGCTCTCATTCTCGCCCGGCACCAGACCCGCCCAACTGGCACAGTGGTCGGCATCGGGAAACACGCTCAGGTCCGCACTCAGTTCCGCGACCATCGTCCAGGCCACAATCTGATCCACGCCGGGAATCGTCACCAACAACTTCACCTGCTGGCCATAGGGCTCCATCCGGGTGCCGATGCGTTGTTCGAAATCGGCAATCTGCTGGGTCAGAAACTGGTAATGCTTGTAATAGGCTCCCAACATCGAGCGGTGAAATTCGGTGAAGTATCCCTTCAGCGATTCCTTCACCAGCTTCTCTTTCTTGCGCAGCCGCCCGCGCACCTTCCAACTCAGAATTTCCGGCGAATCTTCGCCGCGAATCAGAGCTTCGATGATGTGGCGTCCGGAAACCCCCAATAGATCGCTGACCACCGAAGAGAGTTTCACGCTCGCGATTTCGAAAAGGTCGCGGATCTGGTTATGCACCTCGTTGCGTTGTTCCAGCAGCGACACGCGGTGACGCAACAACAGGCGCAATGCGCGCATTTCCGGAGGCGGCACGAAGCTTGCATCCAGACGCCCGTCCTGAAGAAACTGCGCGATCCGTTGCGCATCCCGCCCGTCGCTCTTGCGTCCCGCCAGCGCCTTGACCTGTGCCGGATTCACCAGCAATAGGCGAAATTCCTGGCCCTCCAGCACATTCCACACCGGCCGCCAGTAGACGCCCGTCGACTCCATGGCGATCTCCGTGACCTTGAGTTGTTTGAACCAGGTTCGCATCCGGATCAGATCGTTCCGGAAGGTCCCGTATGTCTTGCGAATGGGCTTGCCTTCGGCGCCCACTGGCGGCAGAACGCAAACCACGACCGTGTCTTTATGGATGTCCATGCCGCACGAACGGCGGTATACTGGCTTCATTCTTCACCTCCTGCCGCCGGGCGAAGAACGCTTCGAAAGAAACTGGTCTTTCCTTACCGGGCTTCCCACCTTGCGGCAGGAGCCTCACTGCTCTGTCCCCCTAACGCGTTCCGGGCCACATTGACAAACGGCCTTGCATTGCCAGACCGAACTCAGCCTCAATCACCCGGGGCATACTCGTAATGTCCCTCTTACCGCGCCCGTTTTCATCCCCTTCTGTGGCCGAGCGTAGCGACCGCCATATTCCATTCACAAAAAACCTCCACCTCAATTTGCCCTGTTATCATGCACTTGCAGTCTTCCTCCCCCGGCTTGGTATCACCTCCATGCTACTTTTGAATCGGGTAAGGAGTTAGCGCTAGTCGCAAACTTCCGAATCCACTTCCTGCGCAGGAAGCGTTGCTTTTTAGGTGGTAC
>Ga0209039_10000202_pt1 | contig 55002 bp, 44 predicted proteins | sample BogFormECP12_OM1_FD_188238 | JGI IMG/M metagenome (GOLD analysis project Ga0209039, IMG submission 188238) | Bog forest soil microbial communities from Calvert Island, British Columbia, Canada - ECP12_OM1 (SPAdes) (version 2) | ecosystem: Environmental > Aquatic > Freshwater > Wetlands > Bog ...
GGGTGCCCCAGGTTCGGTTTTCTACCTGGGTCTTGGGTTTCTTCCTCCCAAGCGTCATCCCCGCGTCCTACCTTCCACTCTTACACTATTGCACTCTTGCACCCTTGCACTTCTTCTCTTCTATCAACCCCAAACTTCCCACACCTCGACCTCTTCGCCTAACTGAAAACTGAAAACTGAAAACTGAAAACTGCTACCCCCCTACTCGTGCAACACCACCGTCAGCAACGACTTATTCACCTTGATTTTTCCGTTGTACTCGATAAATCCCAGTTTCCGGAATTTGTTCATGAAAAAATTCACCCGCGACCGCGTCGTCCCCACCATGCTCGCCAGCGTCTCCTGCGACACTTTCGGCAATATGCGGTCCGGCTGTTCCTGCTGCCCATACCGCGCCAGCAACAACAGTGTCCGCGCCAGCCGCTTTTCACTCGAATTGAACAACTGGTCGACCAGATCCTCTTCCACACGTATGTTGTGCCCCAGCATGTACGCGATGAAGTGGTCCGATAACTCATGCTCCGAGTGCAACACCCGCAGCAACTCCTCCTTTTGAATCACCAGCAGCGTGGTCGGTGTCATGGCTGTGGCCGTCCCCATCCGGATCGTCTGCCCCGCCATGCATCCCTCGCCAAAAAAGTCCGTCGGCCCAAACATCGCCACCACTGCTTCTTTGCCGGACCCGTTCACCACCGACAGCTTCACCCCGCCCTTCTGTACGTACATCACTGTTCCCGCGGCATCTCCCTGCGCGTAGACGGACTCGTTTCTCCGGTAGTCCGCCACTTTTCTCGCTACACCGGCCGTGTCCAGAAAAGCCTGCGCGTTGAACTCGCCGTTATGCGGTTTATTGTTGGATTTCTTTGTTTTCATATAGGGGTGGGAGCGCCGCACCTGCGTGGGCGTTCCGCGGCCGTATTTAGGCTACCAAGAAACTATTTTCAAAAGTGTGCAAAACAGAACAGCGCCACCTTTTGACTCTAGATAGCATTCGCCTCGAACGGCGAGGAAGTGCGATATCGGCCACGAGGCTGGGCGGGCCGCATGGACGGTTTCGACTTTCTCGCCGGTTCTCTCATTTCTTGGGTATCTCCCCTTTTTCCTTCTTTCTACAACACGCCCGGGCATCATTCCCCCCAGAGCCTTCTAGACCGCTTCCACCTCTCCGCGTCCCTTGACACCGTTCTCCCCTGGGCGTACACCGTGAATGACGGTTCCACGCCCTCTGGCCTTTTTCGGAGGTCCCCATGCCGCGCTATGAGTTTTACTGTGAAGATTGCAAGAAGCCCTTTGAACTCATCCTCAGCCTTCACGAATACGAAAAGGGACAAATCAAGTGTCCCAAGTGTCGCCGCAAGCATGTCCATCAGGAGGCCGCCGCTTTCTTCGCCGTGACCTCCAAGAAAAGCTGATCGAGGCTTCCGGGACCCTTCCCCGTCGTTGTCTCCCTCAACTTGCTCGCATAAGGTATGTTCTGGCTTCTTCTCTGTGTGCCTCCGCGTACGGCGCTTACCCCCGGCCCGCTCGGGGCCTTGTCTTCACTCTAGCTTCCTGATTGCTGCTATCTGATTGCGGACAACTCTCCTCATTCTTGGCTTCCCGGTATCGCAAATCGCTCCGTCCGGTGTATTATTGCTTTGTTTTGTAGCGCAATAGGGCGAATCCCGGCAAATGCCTGGCAAAACGCGGCATATTTATCTCCTGGCCCTCCTTTTCGCGGGCATCTTCCTCGCGGCGCAATTGCATTGTTGTGTAGACCTGAACTCCTCCACCATGGATTCCCACGCCTGCCCCATCTGCTCCACCGCGGGCATTGCCGTCGCCGCGCCTTCTCTCCTCCTTGCGCTCGTCCCGGCCATTAATCGCCTTGAAACCCTTCCCGTGATCGCCGCGGTTTCTGTCCTTGTTTTCCGCAACGTTGCGCCTCGCGCGCCCCCCGCCTCCTAGCCGTCCGCTCGTTTTCCCCCCAATTCCAATCGCATTGCTGTGCGCCTCTTTCCAATGGGCGCACGAGGAGTTATCACTTGAGGAAAGGCTTCCTGTTCATCGCGGCTCTTCTGCTATCGCCCCTCGTTTCACCTGGCCAGCAGCCTCCTGCGCCCGCTCCTGCCACGGCGCCTTCGCAAACCTCCGCGCGCATCGCCCTCGAAGACGCCATCCGCCTCGCCCTCCTCCACAACCACGCCCTCCAGTCCATGCGCTCCACCATTCTCCAGAGCCAGGCCGAGGAAACCACCGCCAATCTTCGCCCCAATCCCACTCTCGGTCTCGACGCCCAGTTCCTCCCCATCTTCCAACCCAATCAGTTCAGCTCCGACTACATTGATCAGCAAGCCCAGTTCGATGCCGGCGTCGGCTATCTCTTCGAGCGTGGCAAGAAGCGCCAGCACCGCCTGCAAGCTGCACGCGACCTCACCACCGTCGTCCGTTCCCAAGTCTCCGACAACGAGCGCCAGCTTATCTTCAACGTCGGCCAGCAATTCATTGATGTCCTCCTCGCCGAATCCACACTCGAGTTCGCCCGCCAGGACCTCGACAGCTTCCAGAATACCGTGGACATCAGCAACGAACGCCTGCGCGCCGGCGACCTCAGCGAAGGCGACTTCCTCAAAATTAAACTCCAGCTCCTCCAGTTCCAGAGCGACGTTTCCGCCGCCAAACTCGCCAAGCTGCAAAGCCTCGCCGCTCTCCGCCAACTCCTCGGCTTTGAATCCGTCCCCGATGATTACGACGTCCAGGGCACCCTCGAATATCAGCCCGTCCACGCCGACGTCGCCGGCCTCAAATCCCTCGCGGCCATCAATCGTCCCGACCTCCGCGCCGCCCAGCAAGCCGTCACTGCCGCGGAAAGCCAGCTCGCTCTCCAGCAAGCCAACGGCAAAATGGACATCACCGGCACCTTCAACTACACGCACACCGCGGGCGTCAATACCGGCGCTTTTTACTACAACATGCCTCTCCCCATCTTCAATCGCAATCAGGGCGAAATCGCGCGCGCGCGCTTCGCCATCACTCAGGCCCAGGAGCAGGCCAGCGAAACCACGCAACAGGTTTCCACCGATGTCCTCCAGGCCTACGGCAATCTCCACAGCAACGATGAAATCATTCAGCTCTATCAGGGCGGCTACGTCGATCAGGCCAAACAATCCCGCGACATCAGCGAATACGCCTATCGCAAAGGCGCCGCCAGCCTCCTCGATTATCTGGACTCCGAACGCACCTATCGCGCCAACCAGCTTGCCTATCGCCAGGCCCTTGCCAACTACATGCTCGCTCTCGAACAGATGCGCCAGGCCGTGGGTACAAGGAATCTCCAATGAACCATCTCAGTCGTATGATTCGTCATTCCGAACGCAGTTGTAGCGCAGGGCGAGTCTTCGCGCTTCACCAGCCCGCCGCGTTCTGGCGGGAGCCCTGCGGCTTTTCTCTTCTATTCCGTCATTCCGAACGGAGTCCGCGCAGTCAGGAAAGGAAACGATTCCGTCATTCCGATCCCGCAAAGGCGGGACTGCGCAGTGAGGAAAGTGAACGATTCCGTCATTCCGAACGGAGTCTGCGGAGTGAGGAATCCCTCTTCTCTTGGGTTTTCCCTCTCACCCTCGCCCTCTCCGCCACCTTCCTCCTCTCTCTCTCCGGTTGCACCTCCGGCCCCGGTCCCGGCGAATCCGAATCGCAAATGACTTCCTTCACCTCCACGGAATCCAAATCAGACACCGCCGAGCTCTTCTCCGTCCCCAAAGAACAGATGTCTCACATTCAAATCGTTGCCGCGGAAAAAGCGCCTCTCGCGCGTAACCTCCGCCTCACCGGTTCCGTCGCCTACGACGCCTTCGCCACCACCCCCGTTTTCGCCGCCATTGGCGGGCCGGTCCATCAAATCCTTGTGGCCCCCGGTGAATTCGTGCAAGCCGGCCAGCCCCTCCTCACTGTCACCAGCCCTGACTATTCCGCTGCGCGCTCCGCCTATATCAAAGCCAAGGACGCCTACCTCCTCGCTGATAAGTTCTTCACCCGCGCCCAGGATCTTTTCTCGCACGGCGCTATCGCGGAGGCCGATCTCCAGCAAGCCGAATCCAATCGCACTCAGGCTCACGCCGACATGGAATCCTCCGCCGACGCTCTCCGTGCACTCGGTCTGAAAGATCCCGAAGCCGTCATCAAGCCCTCCGCGCAATCCACCGCGCAAATTCCCGTTCCCGCTCCCGTCTCCGGTGAAATTGTCGAGCGCCTCGTCGGCCCCGGCCAGCTCCTCGTCGGCGGCGCCACACAGTGCTTCACCATCTCCAACACCAACTCCGTTTGGGTCCTCGTCAACGTCTACCAGGGCGATCTCCCCTTCGTGCATATCGGCGACTCCGTCGAAATCAACACCGAATCCTATCCCGAACTCTTTCATGGAAAGATTTCCTACATCGCCCCCGCGCTCGATCCCACCACGCGCACCTTGCAAGCACGCATCGTCACTCAAAATCCCGGCAAAAAATTGAAGCGCGACATGTTCGTCACCGCTCTCGTCAACGCCGGCTCCATCCCCGGCGCCATCAGCGTTCCGGACGCCGCCGTCCTCCGCGATACCGAAAATCAGCCTTTCCTCTACGTCCAAACCGATACGAACCGCTTCGCTCGCCGCCTCATCACTCTCGGCAGCAGCAGCAAAGGCCGCACGCAAATCACCAGCGGCCTGAAAGAGGGCGAACACCTCGTTGGCGATGGCAGCCTGTTCCTGCAATTCAAGAATTCCCTGCAGCACTAAGAGGAGCGCTTCGCAACTACATCCATGATCCATCGCACTGTTCAACTCGCTCTTCAGCAGCGCTTCCTCGTGCTCATGCTCACGATTTTGATCATCGTCGCGGGCGCCTGGTCCTTCCAGCAGATGCCCGTGGACGCCTACCCCGATCTCTCGCCGCCCATGGTCGAACTCATCACGCAATGGCCCGGCCACGCCGCCGAAGAGGTCGAGCGCCTCACCACTCTCCCTCTCGAACTGGCCATGAACGGCTCGCCGCGCCTTACCTACATGCGCTCCATCTCGTTGTACGGCCTCTCGGATCTCCGCCTCACCTTCGATGAAGGCGTGGATCCCTACTTCGCGCGCCAGGTCATTTTCCAGCGCATCAGCGACGCCACTCTCCCCCAGGGCGTCGCTCCCAGCATGGCCCCGCTCTTCAGCCCCAGCGGCCTCGTCTATCGCTATGTCATCGAGAGTCCCGATCGCTCTCCGATGGAACTGCACACTTACGAAATCTGGAACATCGAACGCGCCTACAAAAGCGTTCCCGGCGTCGCTGATGATTCCGGTTTTGGCGGGCCCACCATGGAGTATCACGTCCTCCTGGACCCCGTGAAGCTCAACAACTATCACCTTCCCGTCGTCCAGATTGTTGCCGCGCTCAACGCCAACAACGCCAACACCGGCGGCGGCTTCTATACGCAAGGCGGCCAGTTTTACTACGTGCGCGGCCTCGGCCTCGTCAGAACCACCGAGGACATTGGCGAAATCGTTGTCGCCAGCTTGAATGGCGTGCCCGTCCGCATCAAGGACATCGGCCGCGTAGAGATCGGCCACGCCCCGCGCCTCGGTATCTTCGGTTTCCAGACCAAGCAGACCAACGATGACGATGCTGTCGAAGGCGTCATCCTGATGCGTCGCGGCGAGCAAACGCAGAACGTACTCCGGGGCGTCGAGAAGAAAACCGAGGAGATCAACAAAACTCTTCTCCCGCCCGACGTCAAGGTTCGCCCCTACTACGACCGCAGCGACCTCGTGCGCGTCACCACGGACACCGTCGAGGCCAATCTTCTTCGCGGCATGGTCCTGGTCTTCCTCGTCCTGATCTTCTTCCTGGTCAGTTTCCGCGCCGCTGTCATCACCGCGCTTACCATTCCCCTGGCTCTTCTCTTCGCCTTCATCTTTCTCCACTGGACCGGCGAAGCCGCCAACCTTCTATCCATCGGCGCTATCGATTTCGGCATCATCATCGACGGCACCATCGTCATGGTCGAGAACATCTACCGCGAACTCGGCCTGCGCTACGGCACCGAATACAAATTGTCCGACGTAATCCTGCAGGCCGCCCGCGACGTGGACCGCCCCATCTTCTATTCCGTGGCCGTCATCATCGCCGGATATCTCCCCATCTATGCCCTCCGCGGCCCCGCCGGAAAGCTCTTCCATCCCATGGCGGACACCATGGGCTTCGCGCTCCTCGGCGCTCTCATCCTCACTCTTACCGTCGTTCCGGTCCTCGCTTCCTATTGGTTCAAAAAGGGTGTCAAGGAAAAGCAGAACCCCGTCTTCAATTGGATTCGAGATCAGTATGCCGGGCGCCTCGAATGGTGCCTCAATCATGCGGCCATCACCATCATCGCCTCTCTCCTGATTTTCGGCGCCACCCTCCTTCTGATTCCTCTCATCGGCGGAGAGTTCCTTCCTCATCTCGATGAAGGCGCCGTATGGGTCCGCGCCACTCTCCCGTACACCATTTCGTTCGAAGATTCCGCCAAATTTGCTCCCAAGGTACGCGCTCTGCTCATTCAATATCCCATGGTCACGGTTACCGCTTCCGAACTCGGCCGCCCTGACGATGGCACGGATCCCACCGGCTTTTTCAATTGCGAGTTTTATGTCGGCCTCAAGCCCTATCACGACAAGTCCTGGTCGCAGACCTCCGTGCGCACCAAGGAGCAACTCGTCGCCGATCTCCAGAAAAAACTCGATGCCTATCCCGGCGTGATTTTCAATTTCACGCAGCCTGCCGAGGACGCTGTTGACGAAGCCCTCACCGGCCTGAAATCCGCCCTCGCCGTGAAGATTTTCGGCCCCGACCTCGATGTCCTCGAGAAAAAAGCCGTCGAAATCAAGAATGTCCTCGAGAAAACTCCCGGCTTCACCGAACTCACCGTCGTCCGCGAACTTGGCCAGCCCAGCCTGCTCATCGATGCCGATCGCGCCAAAATCGCCCGCTACGGCATCAACGTTACCGATGTCGAAGCCGTTGTGCAGGCCGCCGTCGGCGGCCAGGCCGCCACGCAGGTCATTCAGGGAGAAAAACTCTTCGATCTCGTCGTGCGCATGGATCCCAAGTTCCGTTCCGACGCCCGTGAAATCGGCAATCTCCTGGTGCCCGCTCCCGCCGGACAGCAGATTCCTCTCTCTGAACTCGCCACCATCAAGGAATCCACCGGAGCCTCCTTCATTTATCGTGAAAACAATTCCCGCTACATCGGCATCCAGTTTTCCATCGTTGGACGCGACCTCGAGGGTCTCGTCAATACCGGCCAGAAAAACATCGCCAGGAGCGTCAGCCTGCCGGAAGGCTACCACCTCGATTGGGGCGGCGAGTACAGCGAACTCCTCGATGCCAAGGCGCAGCTCTACATCATCGGCCCGCTTGCCGTGCTGCTCATCTTCCTCATCCTGTTCGCTCTCTATGGCAACTTCAAATTCCCCGTCACCATCGCCCTCGGCGTCGTCATCACCGAGCCTGTCGGCGCTCTCATCGCCCTCAAACTCACCCACACCCCCCTCAGCGTCTCCAGTTCCCTTGGCCTTCTCGCCTTGCTCGGCGTCTCCGTCGAAACCGCCGTCATCCTGGTCAGCTACATCAACAAACTTCGCCTGGAAGGGAGGACTATCCGCGAGGCCACTCGCGAAGCCTCGCTCCTACGCCTTCGCCCCATCATGATGACCGCTCTCGTCGCCTGCCTCGGCCTCCTCCCCGCTGCCATGTCCACCGGCGTAGGCAGCGACACCCAAAAGCCCTTCGCCATAGTGGTAGTGGCTGGCCTCCTCTCCCGCCTCCTCCTGGGCTTCTTCGTCAACCCAGTCCTCTACGAACTAGTAGCCCGCGAAGGCGACGTCCTCCAGGTCTAGCGCGCCTCTTCACGTATCCGCTTTTACGCTCGTGGCCCCACCACCAAACTGTCTTCCTTCCCACGGAGGGTGCCCCAGGCACGGAGTCTGTGCCTGGGTCTCGGGGTTCTGTTCTCCGCCCGGGAACGCCATTCTCCCGAATGGCGTTTTTCCGTTCTTACACTCTTAAACTCTCTCACTCTTATACTTCTTCTCTTTCTTCCTGATATCTGATCGCTGATATCTGATATCCCTCCACCACCTGTGCTACTTTATCCCGTACCCCACTCCACCCATCGGAGCCACCATGCCCAATCTCCCCCTCCGCCACTCCGGCCCCAAAGCCCGCATCGCCGTCATCCCCGGCGACGGCATCGGCAGGGAAGTGACCCCGGTAGCCGTCCAGGTCATCAAAGCCGCCACCGCCAAGCGCAACCGCCCCATCGAATTCGTCGAGTTCGATTGGGGCGCCGACAAATACCTTCGCGAAGGCGTCTCCCTCCCTGAAGGCGCCGTCGAAATGCTTCGCGACGAATTCGACGCCATCCTCTTCGGCGCTCTCGGCGATCCCCGCGTCCCCTCCAACCAGCATGCCGCGGACATCCTTCTCGGCCTGCGCTTCAAGCTTGATCTTTATGTAAACGCCCGCCCCACCGAACTCCTCCACCCGCGCTTCACCCCGCTCCGCGATCGCACCGCCGCCGACATCAACTTCATGGTCTTCCGCGAAAACACCGAAGGCCTCTACGCCGGCGTCGGCGGCTTCTTCAAAAAAGGCACTCCCGACGAAATCGCCGTCCAGGAAGACATCAACTCCCGCAAAGGCGTCGAGCGCATCATCCGCCACGCCTTCGCCTACGCCCGCTCCAAAAAGCTCAAACGCGTCTGCATGTCCGATAAATCCAACGCCCTGACCTTCGCCCACGACCTCTGGCAGCGCGTTTTCAATTCCGTCCGCGCCGAATATCCCGAAATCGATTCCCGCCACCTCTACATTGACACCCTGGCCATGGAGCTCGTCCGCGACCCCAGCCAGTTCGATGTCATCGTCACCTGCAACCTCTTCGGCGACATCATCAGCGACCTCGCCGCGCAACTCGCCGGAGGACTCGGCCTCGCCCCCTCCGCCAACATCCATCCCGGCCGCACCTCGCTCTTCGAGCCTGTCCACGGCTCCGCCCCCAACATCGCCGGGAAGGGCATAGCCAATCCCTTCGGCGCAGTCCTGGCCTCCGGTATGTTGCTGGAGTTTTTAGGCTGGAACGAAGAATCCGCGCTGTTAAAGCAATCCGTGAAGTCCGCCCTTGCCGAAAACATCACCACGCCCGACCTGGGCGGATCTAAACCAACACTCGAAGTAGTCAACTACCTAACCAACTACGTCGCCAAACATTCGTAGATTACTTGAAGTACTGAGGGGATATCAGATATCAGCGATCAGACATCAGGAACCAGGAGGTTGCCCCAGGCACGGAGTCTGTGCCTGGGTCTTGGGTTTTCTTCCGCCTTCCGGGAACTCCATTCTCCCGAATGGCGCCGCTCTCTTCTTCCCTGTTATCGAACGAACTGTCATCCCGACCGGAGCGGCCCGACTTTTTCTTTCGCGCCGTCTTCTGGTGCGTCGGGCCGCGGAGTGGAGGGATCGTGGCACGCAGTAAACCCACAGCGAATCGCTGAGACCAAGCTAGTCAACTCTCCGCATCCTCTGGGCCCTCTGTTTTCTCCGTGCAAGTCTTCTTTTTCTTCTTCCTACTTATAACTGATTACTTACAACCGACTACTTCCTCCGCACCATCGCCGTGATCCCCAGCCCTATCAGGAATCCCCCGATGTGCGCCCAGAAGGCCACGCCTCCACGCGCCGCCGTCCCGAGCTGGCCGATGCCTTCCAGAAACTGCAGCACAAACCAATACCCCAGTATCAAGAACGCCGGCACCGGAATCAGGAAGATAAAGAAGAACGTCAGAATCCGGTGCGTAGGGAAGAGCAGGATGTACGCGCCCATCACCCCGCTGATCGCGCCGCTGGCCCCAATCGCTGGGTACGGAGAACTCAGGTTGAAGAGCACGTGCACCAACCCCGACCCGATCCCGCACACAAGGTAGAACACCAGGTACCCCAGGTGTCCAAAGTAGTCCTCCACGTTGTCCCCAAAAATCCACAGGAACAGCATGTTCCCTAGCAGGTGCATCAGCCCGGCATGCAGGAACATGCTGGTAAAGAGCGGCTCGAACGCCGCCTGAAACCCCACATGCCCGCCCAGGAATTGCACGACGTGCGCGGGCACGGTGCCGTTGGCCATCAAAAAGCGCTGCTCGACCCGCGCCGGCATGCTGAGCTGATAAACGAAGACCAGCACATTCGCCAGGATCAACGCGATGTTGACGAACGGCGTGGTGCGCGTCGGATTGATGTCCTTCAGCGGAATCATCGGTCAGCGGGGAAGCGCGTCGGATTGGGTCTCACGTTCATGAAGAAGCCCCAGAGTAGCCGAAAGCCGCATAAACGCAAAGCCCGCCCCGCCAGGGCCAAGGGCAGGGAGGCGTGTCCTATAATGTTTCCCCGCCGGATGCCCTGTTAACATAACCTGGGAGTCGGCTAAAACGTCATTTTCCTCAATGTTCTTGAGGGTCCCGGAGGATCTGGCTTCCATCACCGGCAAACCGTAAGAGGGATTCCTCACTTCGCAGACTCCGTTCGGAATGACGGGTGTGTGGTTTGGGCGAGCGGGAGATTGGGCGGTTACATGTCAAACTTTGCTCAAGTCGCTCCAAGTGGGGTTGTGTTCTTCGAGGAGTTTAACCTTTTTCATGCGGCTCCACCCTTTGATCATCTTCTCTCTGGAGATCGCTACCCTCACGCTCGAGTGAGCCTCGAACCATACCAGTGTCGTTACGTTATATTTCCGAGTGAACCCCGGGATGAGCTTCGATTTGTGCTGCATCACCCTGCTAGCGAGGTCGCTTGTCACACCTACATAGAGCACTCCTGACTCGCTTGCCATGATGTACGCCCAGAAGGTATCCGGCCTGGCCATAGATTCTCAGGTCCACGTGCTCGTACAGAATTGGAAGCGGGTCGCTGCTTGGAGTTTACTCGCAAATCTTTCAGGGACGTACGGCAACCGACCACCCGTCATTCCGAACGGAGTCTGCGAAGTGAGGAATCCCTCTTCGATTGTTCAGCGCCAAGGTCCTCGCAAACGAGCTAGGTCCCGCCTTGTTCCAGTCTGGAAATGTCGGCGCGCCGACATTTTCACCGCGCATGTTTGCAAATCATTGCGATGCTCCCCCTGTGTATGGTAAGTAAGAAGGTCCTGCATGTGCGCGCGATGGACGCAGGTTATCCCTGTTTCAAAATGCCTGGTTGGCGCGCTGACAACCGATGCCTGCCCGCGAAACGGAAGCCATCATTCTGAAGACTTTCCCGCTGGGTGAGGCGGATCGCCTGGTCAGTTTCCTGGGTCGTTCGTCGGGCCGCATGCGGGGTGTAGCCGCAGGGGCGCGCCGCCTGAAGAACCGCTACGGCTCCACGCTGGAACTGCTTTCGCACGCGCAGCTCTGGTACCTCGAGCGCGAGACCCGCGACCTCGTGAGGATCCAGCAGGCGGAACTGCTCGAGTCCTTCAACAAGGCCCAGAGCGATTACGGCCTCAGCACCGGCCTGGCGCTGATCAGCGAGATTACGGAGCAGGTTTTGCCCGAGCATGAAGTGTCCGAGCCGATGTTCCGGCTGATCCTGCTGACCGCGCGGGAAATCGAGCGCCGCAACAGCGGGGCGCTGCCGTTGAGCTACTTTGCGTTCTGGACGGTGCGCCTGGCGGGCTGGCTGCCGCGATTCAATGCCTGCTCCGTTTGCGGCAAGCCCTTCGGGAAGCAACCGGCGTATCAAGCCGCGTGGGATCCCGGGCTGCTCTGCGAAGACCATCGCCGCTCCGGGATGAAGCCGGTTTCGCTGGAGGGCAGGGAACTCGCGGAACGTTTTGCGGGGGAAAGCCTGGATCGCTTCGACACAGCGATCGAAGGATTGCCCGGTGTGAAGGAGTTGCGCGAAGCGGGATTGAACTGGATCGAGCATCACACGGAGCGGCAATTGAAGACTCGGGAGTTGTTGGAGACGCCGTGAGAGTGACGCGGGAGCAAAAATGTCGGCGCGCCGACAATTTGCACATAAGTTGCAACTAGTAAAGGATTCGGAGAACCACTTTGACTGTTAAAGCAAAACTTGATGTGAAACACAAAGGCTTGACTTTTCAAGACTTAATTCTGAAATTGGCGCACTTCTGGGGCAGGCAAGGTTGTGTGCTGCACCAGCCTTATGACACCGAAGTTGGCGCGGGAACAATGTCACCGGAGACGTTTCTGCGCGTTCTCGGTGCTACTCCTTACCGCATCGCGTATGTGCAGCCTTCGCGGCGTCCTGCGGACGGGCGCTATGGCGAGAATCCCAACCGGCTTTACAAACATTTTCAGTATCAGGTGATCCTGAAGCCCGCGCCGGCAACGATTCAGGACATGTACCTGAAAAGCCTGGAAGCCATCGGAATCGATCTGCGCGCGCACGATATTCGTTTTGAAGAGGACAACTGGGAATCGCCCACACTTGGCGCGTGGGGCATTGGCTGGCAGGTGCTCCTGGATGGATTGGAGATTACCCAGTTCACCTATTTCCAGCAGAGCGGCGGAATTGACCTGGACCCGATTTCGGTGGAGATCACCTACGGCCTGGAACGCATCTGCGCGTTTTTGCAGGATGTGGAGAGCGTTTACGAAATCCGCTGGAACGAGGAGAAGAGTTACGGCGATATACGGCTGGCCGAGGAGCAACAGCTTTCCGAGTACAGTTTTGACCGCAGCGACCCGCAGGCCTTGCGAGCCGAGTTTGAACTACACGAGAAGCAAGCCAAGGAGTTGCTGGACGGTTGGAAGAGTTTAGAGGGCAATGTCGGCGCGCCGACAAAGGAGCGCGTGCGGTATCCCCTGCTGGCGGCGTATGACCACTGCCTGAAGTGTTCGCACCTGTTTAATCTGATGGATGCGCGCGGGGTGATATCAACGACAGAGCGCGCGGCGCTGATGGCGCGAGTAAGAACGCTGGCGTGCCGGACGGCGTCGGCGTACCTGGAGCAGATGGGCGGGGAAGTGGAGCGGCGCGAGGTGCGGGGATGAGGGGCGGCGAGACGACAATGGCGAGGGCTTTGGCGAAGCAGGGGAGCGCGCCCAGTTGCAAAGATTTTGCAAAATGTCGGCGCGCCGACAATATGATTTCTGGAATTGAGATTTCTATGCAGGAGCGCACGTGATCCGGCCTGCGACGGTTTTTGTAGCTCAGGCCTTCAGGCCTGAGGGTGTCCCTGGCGAGGGCAGGATGGCCGCCTCCGGGAAACGGATTACCGGTGTGAGGATTGCCGGTGCGAGGGAAGGCCTCACCCCTGAAGGGGTGAGCTACAGGGCGTCGTCCACTTGCAAACGTTTTGCAAAATGTCGGCGCGCCGACATTTTCCAAAATTGGAAGATGCAATCCGGGGTGGCACGATGAGCGCGGGGACGAAAATCAGTTCGAGGAAAGCACCGGTGATGGCCGCAAAACCCAAGCGCGTGGAGTTGTTATTTGAAATTGGGGCGGAAGAGATACCGGCGGGGATGTTGCCGCGCGCCGTTGCCGACCTGAAAACCATCATCGAGAAACACCTGACCGCGGAAAGCCTGATGGAAGGCGTGAGCGTGGAAACGTTTGGCGGGCCGCGGCGGCTCACGGCTTGGGTGCGCGGACTGATTGCCAAGCAGGCCGATGTCGAGAATGAAGTGACGGGGCCGCCGAAGACGGTGGCTTACGACAATGCCGGCGCGCCAACAAGAGCGGCGGTGAGCTTCGCGGAAAAGCAGGGCGTGACGCTGCAGGATCTCCTGACTGTGCAGACGCCTAAGGGCGAATACCTGGCGGCGAGGGTGGTGAAGCGCGGGCGCACGGCGCGGGAACTCTTAAGCGAGATACTGCCGCGGGTGATTCACGATCTATCCTGGCCGCGGACGATGACCTGGACGGGGCTGGAAGGCGCGCGCTTTATCCGCCCGGTACGCTGGCTAGTGGGCGTGCTCGATGGCAAGCCGCTGAAGTTCTCGTTTGGGGGCATCACGGCGGGAGACGTTACGGCGGGGCATCGCTTCCTGGGCAAGCCGGAGATTCGCGTTCGCAATTTTGCGGACTATGAGAAGAAGTTGCGCGCCAACGGCGTGATCGTGCGGCAAACGCTGCGCCTGGAACGCATACAGAACGAACTGGCGAGCCATGCCAAGCGCGGCGGCTACAAAGTGCACGAGGATGCGGGACTGCTGCAACTAGTCAGCTACCTGAACGAGTTCCCGACGGTGATTCAGGGCGACTTCGATCCATCCTTTCTGGAATTGCCGGACGAGATCCTGATCACCGTGATGCGCGATCACCAGAAATACTTTGCCGTGGAAAAGCGCAGCGGGGAACTGGCGCCGCATTTCCTGGCGGTGATCAACCTGGCGAAGGATTCGCAGGGGCTGGTGCGCGCGGGGCATGAACGCGTGTTGCGAGCGCGGTTTGCCGATGCGCGATTCTTCTGGGAGTCGGATCAGAAGATCAAGCTGGCGGAATACTTGCCGAAGCTGCAGCGCGTCACTTATGAATCGCGGCTGGGCAGCTACCACGACAAGGTCGAGCGCATGCGGGCGATTGCGCGATGGCTTTGCGAGCAATGGTTCAACCTGGGCATGGTGCAGGCGCACGTGGCGGATGCGGATCGCGCGGCGGAACTGGCGAAATGCGACCTGGTCACGGAGATGGTGAAGGAGTTCACGGAATTGCAGGGCATTGTGGGCGGGCTGTATGCGAAAGCGCAGGGCGAAGCCGAGGATGTTGCGGATGCCGTGTACGATCACTATCGCCCGGTGGGGCTGGACGATCCGATACCGCGGAATCTGACAGGGTGCGCGGTGGCCTTGGCGGACAAGTTGGATTCGATTGTGGGCTGCTTCAGCGTGGGCTTGCTACCGACGGGCTCGAGCGATCCGTATGCGTTGCGGCGCGCGGCGCTGGGCATCGTGAAGATCATTCTTGACCGCAAATTGCCGGTGCAATTGTCGTTGGCGATTGGGGCGGCGGCGAAGGCGCTGCTGACGCATCCGCCGAAGAAGGGCGTGACTGCGGCGCAAGAGGCGCAGGTGCTGGAGTTCCTGCTGGACCGCGCGCGGTTTGTGCTGCGAGAGAAGCACGGCTATGCATACGATGAGGTGAACGCGGTTTTCCGCGCGGGCTGCGAGGATTTAGTGGACGTGGAGAAGCGTTTGCGGGCGCTGAAGGCGGTGCGTAAGACGAAGAACTTCGAGCCACTGGCGGTTTCGTTCAAGCGCATACGGAAGATTCTGGAGAAAGCCAATCTTGCGCCCGATACGCCACAGCATGTGAACGTGGAGTTGTTTGAAAAAGAGGCGGAGAAGGCGCTGTATGCGGCGGTGCGCAAGGCGGCGGGCAAGGTAGGTGAAGATAAGCGCGCGGGGAAGTACCAGGAGGCGCTGGACGAGATTGCAGGATTGCGGAAAGTGGTGGACGCGTTCTTTGTGGAAGTGATGGTGATGGCGGAGGACGCGGCGGTGCGAAATAACCGGCTGGCGCTGCTGGCGGAGTTGTTGCGGGAGTTCACGACGATTGCGGATTTTTCGGAGTTGGGCGGGGAAGAGGGGAAGTAGGAATGTGACGTCATTCCGAGGGCCGGGTTTGCCCGAGGAATCCCTCTTCGATCACTGAGGAGGAGAGAGATTCCTCACTCCGCAGACTCCGTTCGGAATGACGGGTTTTGAACGGCGAGTGCAGAGGAAGTGAAGTTTTAAGAATTAAAGTTTTACTTGAAGTGGCAGAGTTTTAGTTTTGAGGCAGTTTTCATTTGAAAATTGTCGGCGCGCCGACAATTTGCACTCGAATCCCAAAGGAGTGCGATGGGAAGCGCGCCAGTAAACGCAGTGAAAAAACAAGAGAGGCGTACCGTGAAAAAGTGGGTCTATTTTTTTGGAGCAGGAAAAGCGGAAGGCGACGGCGAGTGGCGTGATCTGCTCGGAGGCAAGGGAGCAGGTCTGGCCGAGATGACGAAAATCGGCTTGCCGGTGCCGGCGGGTTTCACGATCTCAACGGAGACTTGCGACCATTTTTACAAGAATGGGAAGAAGTATCCGGCGGAACTCAAGAAGCAGGTCATCGAAAACGTCGCCAAACTGGAAAAGGTGACCAAGAAGAAGCTGGGCGATCCGAACAACCCGCTGCTGGTTAGCGTGCGTTCCGGCTCGGCGCGGTCCATGCCAGGGATGATGGAGACGATCCTGAACCTGGGCTTGAATGACAAGTCCGTGGAGGGCATCGCCAAGGTGACCGGCAACGAACGGTTTGCCTACGATGCCTATCGCCGCTTTGTGCAGATGTTTTCTACCGTGGCGATGGGCATGCCCAAGGAAGACCTGGAGCACAAGCTGCGCGCCATGAAGCAGCGGCTGAACGTGAAGGAAGATACCGCCGTGCCGGCGAGCGGCTGGAAAGAACTGGTCAGGGAATACAAAGCCTACTACTTGGAAAAGGCAGGGCAGCCCTTTCCGGAAGACCCGATGGAGCAGTTGTGGGGCGCGATTGGCGCGGTGTTTGGATCGTGGATGGCAGAGAAGGCGGTGACGTATCGCCGCGTGGAGAAGATCACCGGGCTGCTGGGCACCGCGGTCAACGTGCAGCAGATGGTGTTCGGGAACACCGGCGACAATTCGGGAACGGGCGTGTGCTTCACGCGCGACCCGAGTGACGGCGAGAAGATCTTCTACGGCGATTATCTGACCAACGCGCAGGGCGAGGATGTGGTCGCGGGCATACGCACGCCGGTCCACCTGAGCGAACTGGCGAAGATCATGCCGAAGGCCTACGCGCAGCTGGAGAAAGTTCGCGTAACGCTTGAGAAGCACTACCGTGACATGCAGGACATGGAATTCACGCTGGAGGAAGGCACGCTGTACATGCTGCAGACGCGCACGGGCAAGCGCACGCCTGCCGCGACCTTCCGCATCGCCATGGACATGGCCAACGAAAAGCTCATCACCAAGGAAGAGGCCATGCTGCGCATCAAGCCGGAGGACATCGAGCGGCTCTTCTACCCGGTGATTGACAGCAAGGTGGACAAGAAGACACTGCAGTCGAGCATCATCGCGCACGGGATTAACGCGGTGCCGGGTGCGGCGGTGGGGAAGATGTGCTTCTCCGCGAACGAGACGGAAGAATGGGCCGCGAAGGGCGAGAAGGTGATCCTGGTGCGGCGCGAAACCAGTCCCGAAGACGTGGGCGGGATGGCCGTGGCGCAGGGCATCCTGACAGCGACGGGCGGCAAGACAAGTCACGCGGCCGTGGTGGCGCGCGGCTGGGGCAAATGCTGCGTGGCCGGCGCGGAAACGCTGGACATTGATTACAAGACGAAGCTGATGACCGACTCGAAGAGCGGCAAGGTGTTGAAGGAAGGCGACTGGATCACGCTGGACGGAAGCGAAGGCGTGGTGTACCAGGGGCAGATGCCGCTGGTCACGCCGGAACTGCCGAAGGCGTACTACACGATCATGAAGTGGGCGGATGAGATTCGCCACTTGAAAGTGCGCACCAATGCGGATACGCCGCAGGATGCGCGCAAGGCCATCGAGTTCGGCGCGCAGGGCATCGGGCTGTGCCGCACCGAGCACATGTTCTTCACCGACTTCGAGCATCCGGAGAAGAGCCACGAGCGGCAACTGGCGATTCAGGAGATGATCCTGGCGAACGAGAAGGCAACACGCGTCAAGGCATTGGACAAGTTGTTGCCGTTCCAGCGCCGCGACTTCATCGGGATTTTCAAGGCCATGAACGGCTTCCCGGTGACCATTCGCCTGATCGACCCGCCGCTGCACGAATTCGTGCCCCACGACAAGGCCAAGCAAGCGGAACTGGCCAAGGAACTGGGCATTTCCGTGGAGACAGTGGAGCGGCGCGTGGCGCAATTGCACGAAGCCAACCCCATGCTGGGGCACCGCGGCTGCCGCTTGTCCATCACCTATCCGGAAATTCTGGAGATGCAGGTGAGGGCGATCATTGAAGCAGCGATTGAATGCCACAAAGCCAAGGTTAAAGTGTTACCTGAGATCATGATTCCCCTCACTTTGGATAAGAAGGAGTTGGGAATTCTGACGGATGCAACGCGCCGCGTTGCGGATGACCTGATCAAGAAGGCTGGCGTGAAGCTGCCTTATTTGGTTGGCACGATGATTGAGTTGCCGCGCGCCGCGTTGCTTGCCGATGAGATCGCCGAAGTGGCGGAGTTCTTCTCGTTCGGCACCAACGACCTGACACAGACGACCATGGGGCTTTCCCGCGACGACGCGGGGCGCTTCCTGCCGGACTATGTGGACGAGAAGAAGGCGGCGGTGTTCCACGGTGACCCGTTCCAGACGCTGGACACCAAGGGCGTGGGAATGTTGATGAAGTGGGCCATCGAGAAGGGCCGCTCGACGCGTCCTAAGCTGAAGGTGGGCATCTGCGGAGAACATGGCGGGGACGCGGAAAGCGTGAAGTTCTGCCACCAGATTGGCATGGACTACGTGAGCGCTTCGCCGTTCCGCGTGCCGATATCGCGGTTGGCGGCGGCGCAGGTGGTGGTGGAGAACAAGCAGAAGGCCAAGAAGGGTAAGAAGAAGTAGTTTGCAGGCAAATCAGGGAATATGCTTGTGGGGGTCCAGCCCGCTGGACCCCCTTTGCATCTGAGGAGGAAAAGACCAAGCCTAACGCAGAGACGCGGAGTACACAGAGGAGCGCGGATGAGAATGTCGGGTCGCTCCGGTCGGAATGACAAGGCTCGTTCCCTAGAAGGAGACTGGAACGAGAGAGTAGGATCGTTTGGGCTTGGTGGATTACTGCGTAAAGGCGGCGGCGAGCCGCCGCACTCCAAGAGGGGTGATGTGAAGTAGGACTTGAAGTCAATCGCGTGGTCAATGGGGGACCGCAGTGAAAGGACTTCCGAAGTGGATGGTGGGATTGGCGGCTCTGGTGATGCTGACAGGTGCTTGCCTTGCGGCCGACGCCCTGATTACGTTGCGGGGGCGCGTGGTTGATGAAGATGGACTGCCCGTTGGCGGAGCTCAAGTAAAAGTCGAGCTGGCTGGCGGGCAGGTTTTTTTTGCCACCACGGATGATGCGGGAGCGTTCAGCGTCGCGAATCTTGCTGCCGGGGAATACACCGCCCACATTGCGAAGCCAGGATTCTTCGTCCTGGAGGGGCAAAGGATCACGTTGACGGCGGAGTCTGGGGAGTTTTCGTTCACGCTGAATCACGAAGAGGAATTGCGGGAGACGGTGGACGTCACTGCGCCGGCCAACCAGGTGGAGGCCTCCGAAACCACGCAAGAGACCACGCTGACGGGGCGGGAGATTCGGGATATTCCCGTGCCGAGTTCGCACGACTTGGTGCAAAGCCTGATCGCGCTGCCGCAGGTGCTGCTGGACAACCAGGCGCTGCTGCACATCGCAGGGTCGCGCACCACGCAGGAGCAATACTTACTGAACGGGTTTGAGATTGGGGACCCGGTGAACAACTCGCTGGTGGCGCGGTTCAGCGTGGATGCGGTGCGCTCGGCGGAGGTGCAGACGGGGCGGTTTGGGGCGGAGTATATGCATCCGGGCGCGGCGGTGTTGAGCTTCAATACGCCGGATGGAGACGACCACTGGAGGTTCAGTGCCACGGATTTTTTCCCCGGGATCAACGTGCAGCAGGGCGTGCAATTGGGGAATTATTATCCGCGCGTGGAGATTTCGGGGCCAATTGTGCCGGGGACGCTGTGGTTTTCGCAGGCGTTCAGCGTGCAGCACACGTTGAGCGTGATGCGCGGGCTGCCGGCGGGAGGGGACACTTCGACAGTGTGGGCGGGGGACAGCTTGACGCGGCTGCTTTGGCACATCTCGTCTCGGCACAGCCTGGTGCTGAGCTTTTTGTACAACGACGCGAATGACTTCAACCTTGGGCTGGATGCGCTGAACCCGCAGCCCACTACGCTGACACAGCATACGCATCAAGTGTTCGGGTCGGTGAAGGACCAATACTGGTTCCACGACACGCTGGTGGAGATTGGATTTGCGGGGCACGACAGCCACGACGATTACCAGCCGCAGGGGGACGCGCCTTACAAGCTGCTGGTGGATGGGTCGGCGGGAAACTATTTTCAGGCGTTGCAGCAGGAGGGGAAGCGGTACCAGGGATTCTTTGATGTGACGCGGGCTGGACTGAAATGGCATGGGAAGCATACCGTTTCCGGGGGTGCGAACCTTTCCAGCGTGCGGCTGGAGCAGGCGAGCACGCGCGGGGAGATTGACGCGTTCTATGCCGATGGTACGACGCTGAGCCGGGTGACCACGTTCACAGGGCCGGGAAATTTTGGCGTGTCCAATACGCTGGCCGGGGCGTTTGCGCAGGACACTTGGACGATTAACAAGCACTTTATTGCGATGGCGGGAGTGCGGACGGATTGGGACCGGCTTGTGCACTCGGCGATGGCGGAGCCGCGGGCCTCGCTGAACTGGATGCCGTTCGCGGAGAAAACGGCGAAGTTTTCAATTGGGTGGGGGCTGTACGATATTCCGCTGAACCTGTCGGTGATTGGGCAGACGGAAGACCAGGCGCAGGTGGACACGCTGTACGACACGACGGGGACGGCGCTTGCGGGGCCGGCGGCGAGCCGGTTTGTGTTGCAGCCGGGAACGCTGCGGCAACCTTATTTCGATATTACGAGCGTGGGATGGCAGGAACGGTTTGGGGCGAACACCGTTGTTTCGGTGGAGTTGCTGGCGCGGAACCAGCACCGCGGGTTGGTGTTCGAGACGGCGACGCCGGGGTTGATTGGAAGCGCGTTTGTGCTGGAATCGACGCGACGAGATAAATATCGCGGAGCGACGGTGTCGGCGCGGCATTCGTTCAAGGGCGGCGCGGAAGCGTTTGGGAGCTACACGCGATCGCGGGCGAGCAGCGATCAGGTGCTGGACCCGACGCTGGGGGCGATGTACTTCGCGGCGCAGCAGAGCGGGCCGCTATTGTGGGACGCGCCGAACCGGTTTTTGGGGTGGGCGAGCGTGCCGACGCCGGTGTGGGGGATCCTGTTCACATGCTTGCTGGATTACCGGACAGGGTATCCGTTCAGCGAGGTGAACCAGCAGCAGTTTTTGGTGGGGGCGGCGAACTCGCGGCGGTTTCCGGATTATGCCAGCGTGAATATCGGGTTGGAGAAGAAATTCCGGTTTAGGGGATATTTGTTTGCGGTGCGGGGGTCGGCGATCAATGTGTTGGGGCGGCAGAATGCGGACGTGGTGGTGAATAACGTGGATGCGCCGAATGTATTGACGTTTTATGGAGGGCAGGGGAGAGCGTTTACGGGGAGATTGCGGTTTATTGGGAAGAAGTGAGGGAGAGAGCCGTGACTCGTGACTTGTGATCCGTGAACGACAAGAGCGAAGAAAATTGAAAATATAAAATGGAAATTTGCAAAGCGAGAGGCTCACACAGAGAGCACAGAGTTCGCAGAGAAGAGGAACCCAAGACCCACCCTCGAAGAACGAGGGTGGGGCGAAGACGGGGCCGCTCTGTCAGAACTGATTCTTAACAGAAAGGGTATTGCGGGCAGGGGAAGCTGGTGTTAGTTTCAACTCACCATGAAAACCTTCCTGTGTGGTCTTCTTTTTCTGGTGAGCAGTGTGTGTTGCGCCGCGCCGAGTGACAAAGACGTCCCAAAACTCGTGGAAAGTGCGGCAAAGAAATCCCGGTTGACGGAACCGGGCGGCCAGCCCTTCCATCTGCGGCTGGTAGCCGACGACAAAGGCAAGCAAAACTCGGAACATCACGCCGAAATTGAAATCTGGTGGAAGTCGCCGGAGAAATGGAAACGCGAAATCAAATCGCCGGTGTTTTCGCAAACCGCGATCCGCAACGGCGCGCAGTACTACGAAGAGAACTCCGGCGATTACATGCCGTGGTGGCTGTACGAATTGTTTATCGAAGCAACGGACCCGGTGCCCGTGGAGGAGTTGAAGAACGTGGAAGACGTGGACTTCATGGCGGGGCGATGCGCTAAATGGGAATCGAGGTTCGAGAAGGAAGGGCAAAAGACCACAGTGTATAACACCTTCTGCTTCAATCCGGACGACACGGCGCGGGAGATCTTCGTGCGCACGATCAGCGCAAAGCTGGAAATGTATCGTTCCTTTCGCAAGAAGCGGGTGGCGGAACAAATCACTGTCTGGCCGGGAGGGACCGGTGAAGTACAGGGGGTCCTCGAAGTCCTGGAGGAATTGAAGGGAGGGTCCGAACTTCTTGCCGTTCCGGAGGATACGGGGTGGAACTCGCGGCTGCAATTCGTCGCGCCGGCCGAAAGCGCTTTGCTGCTGGACACCGAGAGGACGCCACCGCTTCAATGGCCAGTGGTGCACAATTTTCCCGCGCACGGGGTGATGGCGGTGAACGTCAAGATAGACCGGAGCGGGAATGTGCGGGAAATGGGAACAGTGGTTTCGAGCAACTTTGTGTTGCAGGGGCCGGCGGCCGAGCAGATCAAGAACTGGAAGTTCAAACCATATCTAGTTGAGGGTGTTCCGGTGCAGGTGAATACGACGCTGACTGTCCGGTACGACACGAAGATGGAATTGCTCGGGGCGAATGGAAGGGCCATCGAGAGCGAGCCGTTTCTCGACCGTATCAAGAAGTGGCACGAGCAGAACGATCCGCGGAGTTCGGGGGACCCGCGTTATCATCTGATTGCGGGATTTGTGCTGAGCAGCGGGGCAAAGGGCAGCTACGAAGAAGATTGGACAGCACCGGGGAAGTGGCAACGGCATACGGGGCTCGGCGACGCCAAGCTGAGCCAGACAAGCGAGAACGGCAAGGTGGAAGAGAGTTTCGCCGGAGACGAGAAACTCCGTCCATTACTGAAATTCGTGGCGAATGAGATGGAGGGACGCCTGCCGGACCGGCATTACGCTGTTTATGAGGCGGATTGGGGACAGTCGGCAGTGCAGTTCGAGGGCGAGGACATGGTGCGAATCGCGCGAGGAAAGGTGGATGAGAAGAACGATCCCATCGATGGGCAGGCGTACTGGTTCGATTCCGCAGGAGTGATGCGTGGCGCGTTTGAGGGAGCCACCACTATCCACTACGGCAACTTTGAGGATTGGGGCAACAAAAAGGTGGCGCGGCGGATGACGTTTACCAAGGGGGACCAAACGCTCCTGACCATTGAGATTGAGAAGATCGAGCCAACGGGCACGATGGCCAAGTGAGTTCGAGAAAAGAGTAATCCAGGAGCGGCCCGCCTCGGAAGTACGGGCCATACATGGAAGGAAGCGCGGGGATCAGGGGGCGAGGTGGGGGGCGGCGAGAGTGATGAATTGGCGGGGGGTGATGATTTTGGATTGCTTCCAGAATGGGGGAAAGTGGCGGGGATTGCCGGTGATGAGGTAGTCGGCGCGGGCGGCATCGGCACATTCCAGGAAGATGTTGTCGTGGGGGTCTGAGGCAACTTGGATGCGGCTGGTGGGCGAGATCAGGTGGGCGCGGTTGCGGAGTAGATCGAGGAATTGGATGCGGAGGGGTTTACGGATGCGGAGTTCGGGGCGGGAGAGGACGTCGCGATACTCGGAGAGGATGGGGTCGGAGATATAGAGGCGTGCGGGGCGGGTTAGGGCGATTAGGAGGACGGTGCGAGGAAGGCTGGAGGGTTTTAGTGCGGCGGAAACGATGATGTTGGTGTCGAGGACGAGGCGGAGGGGAAGCATCAGGATTTGGATTTGCGGGCGCGGGTTTTGCGGATTAGATTGTCGATTTGCGAGGAAGTGAGCTTGTCGGTGCCCTTGCGGAGGGAATCTGCGCCGAGGAGTTGCAGGATTTCGGGTTCGGGGGCGGCGAGGCGGACGTAGTCCTGGATGCTGAGGAGGATGGCGCGGGGAGTGCCGCGTTTCTCGATGACGACGGAGCGGCGCTCACGCTCGACGCGATTGAGGAGCTTGCCGAAATGAGAGCGAGCGCGAAGGGCGGGGATGGGCAGAGAGTTCGTTTGACGGCTCGATTTGGGCATTTGAAAATCTCCAGTTCACAGTTTTCAAGTGTACAGTTGTGTTTTGCGGGCGTCAACATGAAGAGCGAAAAGGGACGATAACACAGAGTTCACAGAGACGGGAACACAGAGGGCACAGAGGTAGGAGAAGAGATCGGAAAATATAGCGCAGGGACGCAGAGTTCGCAGAGAAGAGTAAAAAGGGAACCCCAAGACCCAGGTAGAAAATCGAACCTGGGGTACCCGGGGGATGGATATTAGGAGGGACGATGAACGTTAGAGCGATTGGAGTGGTGGTGGGAGTGTTGGGCTTGAGTGTGGTTGGTGGTGGAGTGTGGGCGGGGCAGGAGGCTGGGTCGGCGGCGAAGCCGGCTACAGGGTTGGCCACGGTGGCGATATCGGTTGAGGATGTTACGGGAGCGCGTATACCGGGGGCGGAGGTGCGCTTGGCGCCGATGCCGGAAAAAGTGCCGGAGAAGATGCTGGCGGATGAGAAGGGGGAACTGCGGTTGGAGTTGAAGGCGGGGGGCTATGGCGTGTACGTGACGGCGCGGGCGTTTCTGCCGCTGGTCACGCACATGGAGGTGAAGGGGACGGGCGGCGTCGAGATGTTTCCGGTGAAGTTGGATATAGCCCGAGGCGGCGGACCGGTGGTGATGGAGTTGCCAGGAACGAGAGATTGGTTTGAGATTTCGGTGGATCCGTTCAAGGAAGAATTTTGGGTGAAGGCGGCGGAGTTAAAGGCGATGGCGCGGAAGACGGTGACGGTGCACAACATGCACAGCAACGCCGACGAAACGTATGAGGGCGTGGAAGTGGCGGAACTGTTGCGCAAGTATGGAGCGCCGCTGGGAAAGGAATTGCACGGGAGCGCGCTGGCTTACTACGTAATCGCGAGAGGGTTGGATGGATATGAGGCGGTGCTCTCGCTGGGGGAAGTGGACCCGAGCTTTCATCCGGGAGAGGTGATCGTGGCGGACACGATGAATGGGAAGCCGCTGGACGCGAAAAACGGGCCGTTCAAGCTGGTGGTGACGGAGGATAAGAGGCCGGCGCGGTCGGTGCGGAATCTTGTGGGGTTGCGGTTGAAGGCGGCGCAATAGGGCGGGGGAGGGCTATGTCGGAGAAGAGAAACGGTAACACAGAGTTCACAGAGATAGGAACACAGAGGGCACAGAGGTAGGAGAAGAGAAGAAAAGTTTAACGCAGAGGCGCAGAGGGCGCGGAGATTCGCAGAGAAGAGCGAAGAAGAAGCGCGGAAAGTTTGTGGCGTTCGAGCGTCAGAGCCCACCCTTACACACCAAGGGTGGGGCACCCTCAAGTTCTTTTGTTGGGTAGCGTCCGATGGGAAACCCAGGACCCAGGCACAAACTCCGTGCCCGGGGCAACCAAAACCTGAAAGGGAGCAAACCAAAAGGATAGCAACCCAAGAGAAAGACCGCAGGGCTCCCGGAGTCGCCCTGCGCTACAGCAGAGAAGAGGAGCCCAAGACCCAGGTAAAAAATCGAACCTGGGGCACCCAGCTACAAAAGCGGGGGAGATGGGGTAGCATAGGTGCGAGATTTGGAGAGGTGAGGACTATGAATTTTGTGAAGAGAATCGTTGCGTTGAAGTTTGTTGTGGTGGCGGCGTTGGTGATGGCCGCCGTGATTGGCGTGGCGATGGGTTTGGCGGGAGTTGCGAGTGCGCAGGAGATGGCGGAGGGGCGGCTGATGCGGTTCCCGGATATTCATGGGGACAAGATTGCGTTCAGTTATGGCGGGGATTTGTGGCTGGTGGGGAGTGGCGGGGGAGTGGCGCGGCGGATTACCACGCACCCGGGGCTGGAACTGTTTCCGAAGTTTTCGCCGGACGGGAAGACGATTGCGTTTACGGGGCAGTACGACGGGAATTTCGGCGTGTACACGATACCGGCGGAGGGTGGCGAGCCGAAACAATTGACGTTCCTGCCGCTTGGCGTGCATGTAGGGGAGCGCATGGGGCCGGAAGACGAGGTGATCAACTGGATGCCCGATGGGAAGCGCATCCTGTTTCTATCGCGGCGCGATACGTTTAATAGCTGGTTTGGGCGGCTGTTCAGCGTGTCCGTGGATGGCGGGCTTCCGGTGCGTCTGCCGATCGACAAGGGAGGACTGACTTCGTTTTCGCCGGATGGGGAGCAGATTGCCTACAACCGGATATTCCGGAATTTCCGGACGTGGAAGCGCTACACGGGGGGAATGGCGCAGAAAATCGCGATTTACAATTTCAAGAGCAATTCCTACGAACAACTTGGAAATTACGAAGGAACGGACACGTTTCCGATGTGGCATGGCGACACGATCTATTTCGCTTCGGATCGCGGCGCCGAGCACCGCATGAATCTGTACGCATACAGTTTGAAGACGAAGGAGATCCGGCAGCTAACGCACTACAAAGAGTTTGACGTGAATTGGCCGAGCCTGGGGCCTGACGCGATTGTGTTCGAGAACGGCGGGTTTCTGTACGTGATGGATTTGGCGACGGAGCAGGCGAAGAAGATTACCGTGTACCTGCCGGGAGATCGCGACCTGGCGCGGCCGCACTGGGCGAATACGAGCAAGTTGGTGACGGCTTTCGATATTTCACCGGACGGAAAGAGAGCGGTGTTCAGCGCGCGCGGAGACGTGTACACGGTGCCGGCGAAAGAGGGAAGCATACGCAACCTGACGCAGACGCCGGGGATTCGGGAGGATTATGCGACGTGGTCTCCCGACGGGAAATGGATTGCGTATCTTTCCGATCGCAGCGGAGAACAAGAGTTGTATGTGACGCCGCAAGACGGGAATGGGAAAGAGATTCGCGTGACGACGGACGGCACGATGTTCCGGCTGCCGCCGGTGTGGTCTCCGGACAGCAAGAAATTATTGTACGCAGACAAAGCGGTGCGGCTGTTTTACGTGGATGTCGAGGCGAAGAAGCCGGTGCAAATTGACCAGGGGAAGTACACGGATATAACCGACTACGGGTGGTCGCCGGACAGCCAGTGGGTGACGTACGCGAAAGCGGCGGAGAATCAGAACAATGTGGTGTATCTGTATTCGCTGAGCGATAAGAAGATCACGCCGGTGACGACCAGCTTTACGGAGAGCCACGCTCCGACATTCGATCCGGATGGGAAATACCTCTATTTTCTGTCGAACCGGGATTACAACGAAGTGCTGGGAGTGTATGACTTCGAGTTTTCGAATCCGAAGGCGACGCGGGTGTACGTGGCGACATTGCGCGCGGATACGCCTTCGCCATTCGCGCCGCAGAGCGACGAAGTGGAAGTGAAGAAGGCGGACGCCGCGGCGGCGGAAGAAGCGAAAGCGAAAGAGGGAAAGACCGAGACGAAGGGCGGAAAGACGGAGGCGAAAGGCGGAAAAGCCGAGGCAAAGGCCGGGGAGAAGGGTGGCGAAAAAGCTGGAGAGAAGGCGGAGGAAAAGAAGGAGCCTTTCCGAATCGACCTGGAAGGCATCGGCAACCGGATTGTGAGCTTTCCGGTGCCACCGGCGAACGTGCGCAGTCTAGCGGCGGCGAAGGGGTTTGTGTACTACACGACGGCTCCCATCACGGGGCTGTCGGGGCCGCTGCCGGGAGAAGGGTCCGCGATTCACGTCTTTGATTTGAAAGAGCGGAAAGATCAAGTGCTGGTGGACGGCGCGACAAATTTCGCGCTTTCGTTTGATGGGAAGAAGCTGCTGTATTCGGCGCCGAAGGGCGGAGGCGGCGGAGGGGAAGAGGAAGGCGGCGGAGGAGCAGCGGCTTATGGAATCGTGGATGCAGCGCCCGCGGCCGGAGGGGCGCACAAAACCAGCGATGGGGCGCTGGACTTGAGCGGGATGCGCGCGCAGATCGATCCGCGAGCGGAATGGCAGCAGATGTTCAACGAAGTTTACCGGCAGCAGCGCGATTACTTTTTCGAGGCGTCGATGAATGGAGTGGATTGGGCGGCGGTGCGGGACAAGTACGCGCCGCTGTTGCCGTATGTGGCGGACCGCTACGACCTGACGTATGTGCTGGGGGAGATGATCGGGGAGCTATCGAATTCGCACACGTACACGGGTGGAGGAGATTATCCGGACCTGCATGCGGTGAACGTGGGCGTGCTGGGAGTGGATTTTGAGGCGGATGCGGCGAGCAAGCTGTACCGGTTCAAGAAGATTTACAAAGGAGAGAACTGGAATGCGGGGAGGCGATCGCCGCTGACGGAGCCGGGGGTGGATGTCAAAGAGGGGGAGTATTTGCTGGCGGTGAACGGAAGGCCGCTGCGCGTGCCGCAGAATCCCTATGAGCTGTTTGTGAACACGGAAGGCGAGAATGTGACGTTGAGCGTGAACGCGAAGGCGAGCGAGGAAGGCGCGAAGAACGTGGTGGTGAAGCCGATCGGGAGCGAATTCAGTTTGCGGGAATTGGATTGGATTGAGAGCAATCGCCGCAAAGTGGAGCAGGCGACCGGTGGGCGCGTGGGGTATGTGTATCTGCCGGACATGGGAGACGCGGGATTGAACGAGTTCGTGAAACAGTATTTCCCGCAGATCCGCAAGGAAGGGATCATCTTTGATGTGCGCTACAACGGCGGGGGATTCGTGGACCAGCTAATTTTCGAGCGGCTGCGGCGGATATTGGCGGGCATGGATTCGGCGCGTAATTTTGAGAGCGGCACGATACCGGACATTGTTTTCCACGGGGCCATGGCGTGCATTACGAATGAGTATGCGGCTTCGGACGGGGATTTCTTCACCTACTATTTCAAATATTACAAGTTGGGGCCGGTGATCGGGATGCGGACGTGGGGCGGAGTGCGAGGGATTCGCGGTTATATTCCGCTGCTGGATGGAGGGTACGTGACGCGGCCGGAGTTTTCGATGTATGGACTCGACAGCCAGTGGCTGGTCGAGAATCGCGGCGTGCAGCCGGACATCGTGGTGGATAACACGCCGGATCAGGTGATGGCGGGACATGATCCGCAACTGGAGAAGGCGATTGAGATGGTACTGAAGGAAATGCAGGAGCACCCGAAGAAGCTGCCGGCGCGGCCGGCGGATTTGCCGGCTTATCCGGCGGGGCCGGGGGATTGAGAAGAGAGCTGACAGCTGACAGTCTACAGTTGACAGCTTCGGAAAAGCGAAAAGCGAAAAGCGAAAAGCGAAAAGCGAAAAGCGAAAAGCGAAAAGCATTACCACAGAGGGAACAGAGTTGCCGCAGAGGTAGCGGAGAGATCGAGGCGTGAAGGAAGGGTGTTCACTACGGAGAACACAGAGGGCACAGAGGGCACAGAGGTAGGAGAACAGAGACCCAAGACCCAGGTACAACACCGGTACCTGGGGCACCCGACACCCAAGAGGAAGCAACCCGAGAGAAAAGCCGCAGGGCTCCCGGAGTCGCCCTGCGCTACAGCAGAGAAGAGAAACCCAAGACCCAGGTAAAAAATCGAACCTGGGGCACCCGGCGTTCGGAATGACGGAACTGGAGTAGCGGTTAGTCCTGGGGGGCTACCTGGAATTGTTCTAGTTGGCCATTGGGGAGTTCGTAGGTCCAGGCTTGCAGAGTTTGTTGGGGGAATTTTACGCGGTACATGCGCATGATCATGCCACCGCGGAGGGATTGGCGCGTTTGCGTGAATTCTTCGGGAGTACCGAGGGGGCCGAGGCTGGCGGCGAAGTCCTGAAGGGCCTGGGCGTTGAAATAGGAATTGGCGTTGTCGGTGAAGAGGGAACGATCAATGGTGCCCTGCTGGAGACCGGCGAAGATTTTGCGGGCTTGGGCGAGCTTTTGCGGCGTGGCGGAATCGCTGGTGGAGAGAAGCAAGGGCGCGATGGCGTGAGCGATGGCGCCGGCAGCGTCGGCGGCATCCAAATTGGTGAGAACGACGACGGCGACGCGGTCGTCGGGGAAAACGATATTTTCGCTGGTGAAGCCGGAAACTTCGCCGCCGTGAGAGAGCGAGCGGTGGCCAGCGTCGTTGCGCACATCCACGCCGAGGCCGTAGCGCGTGCCAAGGCCATTCTTCAGCAGGACATCCGATTCAAAATCGCGGTAGGAGGCGGGCTGCAGGAGCTTCTCGTCGATGATGGAGATGTCCCACTTGGCGAGATCTTCGGCGGTCATGGCGAGTTCACCGGCGGCGAAGAGCCAGCCCTTGCCTTCCTTGGGGGCGGGGCGCGGCGGGCCGATGGCGTAACGGAGATAGCCGGTGGGATCGGTGTCGCCGAGGCGGTCCTGATCGGTGTTGAGGACGCTGGACATGGCCAGGGGCTGGAAAACTTTTTGCTGGAGGAAGGTGAGGAGCGGCATGCCGGATACTTTTTCGACGATGAGGCCGGCGATGACGTAGTTGGTGTTGGAGTATTGCCACTTGGTGCCGGGATCGAAATCGAGAGGCTTGCGGGCCCAGAGATCGAGGATGTGTTGGGCGGTGGTGGGCTGGAGCATGTTGGGCATGACGTAATCTTGCGGCCAGTAGTCCTGATAGCCGGAGGTGTGGGAGAGGAGCTGGCGGATGGAGACTTCGTTGGCGCGAGTGAGATTGGGGAGGAATTTGGAGACTTTGTCGTCGAGAGAGAGCTTGCCTTGTTCCTGGAGAAGGAGGATGGAGGCGGCGGTGAACTGCTTGCTGATGGAACCGATGCTGTAACGCATGGAGGGAGTGGCGGGGACGCGGGGATCGAGGCGGGCGTCACCGTAGGCATGGAGGTAGACGATTTTGCCGGATTGGACGATGGCGAGGGAAGCACTGGGGACGCCAGTTTTGGAGAGGGCGTCGGCGGCGAGGGCGTCAATTTTTTGCTGGAGGTCGGGGGAGAGAGGAGATTGAGCGCGGGCGGGGGAGAGGGAGAAGAGAAGGAAGATTGCGAGGGATAGGATTGGTTTGCGATGTGCGAGCATGAGGTGCCTCCGTGGGAAGTTTAAGAGCGAAGAAGGACGATAACACAGAGTTCACAGAGGGCGGAACACAGAGGGCACAGAGCTGAGAGAAGAGAAAGAGGGAAAAGAGAAAAGACAAAAGAGGAAAGAGGAAAGAGGAAAGAGGAACCCAGGACCCAGGCACACACTCCGTGCCTGGGGCACCCTCCGCTAAACTGTAAATGAGTGAAGAGTTTAAGGGTGCAAAAGTATAAGAGCATAAGAGAAGAGAGAAAAGAGGAGAGAAAAGAGGAGAGAAAAGAGGAACCCAGGACCCAGGCACACACTCCGTGCCTGGGGCGCCCGGAGCTGCGCTACATGAGGAGGGAATGGGATTAGGGTAAGAAGAAGCGGGTGCGGACGCGGTCTGGGATATGGGCCAGGTCGACGAGGGTTAGGAAATCGATGGTCTTGAATTCGCGATCGATGGCGGGGGGGCCGCAAACGCGGGCGGAGACATCGAGATAGGCGCGGAAGAGGCGCGGAGGGCGCGTGGACTCGATGGGCGCGCCGGTGGGATTGCATCGGCAATCGGGCTGGGGCATGGTGCGGAGGCGGGGCTCGACGAGGTATTTGTTTTTGAGAGCCTCGTACATGGCGACGCCGTAGTTTTCGTCCTGCGAGGAGATGGAATTGCAGCCGAGGAGATAGCGGGCCTCGACGCGCATGGCGTACATGGCCAGGCCCTTCCAGAGCATGTGCAGGACGAGGGTGTTGCGGAAATCGAAGTGGACGCAGGCGCGGCCGAGCTCGAGCATCTCTTTGCGGACGGGGTCGTAGGGAGAAAAATCGAAAAGCTGATTGCCGTAATAGCCGAGATTGGCGGCGGCGGTTTCCCCGGTCTGCAGGCGATAGGTGCCGACGAGTTTGGAGGTTTCGAGGTCGCGGACCATGAGGTGGTCGCAGAAGGAATCGAAGGGATCGATGTCCAGGCCGGAGCGTTCGGAAGTAGAGAGGCCTTCGCCGAGTTCGAGATTGAAGACGAGATAGCGAAGGCGCTGGCACTCCTCGAGATCCCGGGGAGATTGCGCGAGAGAAATACGGAAGAGCGACGTTTCCGTAAGAACAGGATCGGTCGTGACTGTCTTCACAGGTGACCTCAGACTGGGTCGAGTGTGGCTTGACCCAGGTTTCTGTAATGTTGCAACCAGGTTATTTTCGTGTTGGCCCTGGTTACGGATACGAACGGGAGCAAGATCGATAAGAACAGTTTACAGGCAAACGAAGGGCAAGGAAAGAATGGAGTGGGGAGAAGGTGCGGGGGAGAGGACGTTATACGTTGAAAGTTCGCAGTTTTAAGTTTTGAGAGAAGAGTCAGCCGAGGGGGTGGCTGGAAAGGGGCGCCGGGGATGGTGAGGGGGGAAGCGGAGAGGGAATGGTGCGCAAGATGTGAAAGAATAAGGGCCGGTTTGGAGGCGAGTCCTGCGTCCGCGGCAAAGCGCCGGATGCCTTTCCATGGCAAAGGGCTGTCGCCCAGGCGTTTCGGAGCGCGCAGGAGTGCGATATCGCGATGGCCAAGGGCTGCAAAGGCGTTCCATTGCCGCGTACCGGGCACATACGCTTCCGGGCAAGATTTGGAGGAACGCGAGAGAACTGGCGGGAGGAGGACTGAGGCAGATTCCATGACAATGATCGAGCGAATTCCCTACCGAGGCTGGAAGAATGCGTACCGGTTGTCCAATGAGGCCGTCGAGTTGGTCGTGACCGCGGATGTCGGTCCACGGATTATCTTCTATGGATTTCGGAACGGAGAGAACCTGCTGCATGAAGTCGAGGAAGATGCGGGGAGAACTGGCGGTTCGGAGTTCCGCCTTTATGGCGGCCACCGCTTGTGGGTTTCCCCGGAAGTGGAGAGAACGTACTATCCCGACAACACTCCGGTGACGGTTATTCAGCACGGCAAGGCGACTCGTTTTACCGCGCAGCGAGAAGAGGTTCCTCCGGGCAGCAATCTGCAGAAGGAACTTGAAATCGAAGTGGCGGCGACAGGTTCGCAGGTTCGGATCACGCATCGCATAAAGAATGAGGACACGCGGGCGACGACGCTTGCGCCGTGGTCGCCCACGGTGATGCGTGCGGGCGGGCGCGCGATCCTGCCGCTTTCACCCCGGATTGCGATGGATAAGGATCACTATCTTCCGGTGGGAGCCTTTGGCATCTGGTCCTTCACGGACCTTGCCGACCCGCGCTGGGTGCTCGGCACGTCCTATATCCAGTTGCGGCAACTTGCGAATCCCCAGGGGCGTTTCAAAGAGCAGATGGGGGGCATCTACAACGCGGCCGGCTGGGGGGCTTATTTCAGGGAGGGGTATCTCTTCATCAAGCGAGCGAAGGTGATCAGCGGCGCACAGTATCCCGATTTCGGGTGCAATTTCGAGGTGTTCACCAACCCCGAGTTCATTGAGTTGGAGACGCTTGGGCCGGTGGTCGAATTGCGGCCGGGAGAAGTGGTGGAGCATGTGGAGCAGTGGTGGCTGTTTGCCGACGTGCCCAGCGGAGAGACCGATACCTGGATTGACTCGGCGGTGGTTCCGCTAGTGAAGAGCACGGTTGCGAAAGCCCAATTGATTCCAAACTGAATACGTGAGGGCTGAAGCCTCCACCTCCTAAAGAGAAATACCCGGAACTTCTGGGACACCACACCAGGAGGAACTTGGACGGAAGGGCGACCCGGCTTCGAAATATTTTTTGCCCACTCCGCGCGAGACTTAGCTGCGCATCCACTTCCGGGCGCCATGGATAATGACGTACAAAAACATCCCCATTGCCGCGGTATCGAGAAAATAATGCCAGTGAAGAAAATGCGAGTGACCTATGTAGTCATTCTGGCCGAAGCCACTATCAACAATCATGAGGCAACAAGCTACCGCAACAAGTGCTGCATCGTTATCGTCATTTTTCCGCTCTGGGGCAGGCATGACAGTCCTCCGTTGCGCGATAGTTCATAGGAGCAGCCGTTGGGTGCACCCGAATCTCAATTCCAGGTTTCCGGCTTACACATGGAATACGATAAGCCCTGGCAGTTAGTTTCGTCTGTGATTTGAGACCGCTCGCCCGCAGCATGTGCAAGACAATACCTTTTACGAAATGACCCAGGGCCAACGTGATAGCCGGAGAAGCTGGTCCCGGTAGCCAAGTTACCGGTTTGCCCGACAAATCAGGAGTTAGGCGCGGTTGCCAATCCGACGCAGCCAACACCGAACCTGCGCGCGGACTGACCGCGCTCTGCTCTAATGTCGCAGAGTGTGCAACTCGTCGTGTTTTCGCCAATTCGCCAAAAACAGAGCGGCGATGAGGAAGGCTGGACCGGCTATCATCATCGCCCAGACAAGTCGCGTCGCCGCCGGAACCGGACGTCGCAGGGTCGTTACCCAGATGATATAGAGAACTCCCATTACAGCGTAGACGATTGCTCCGATCCACTCCCGGCGCCACGCAAGGATGAGGGCCACAATCAAGACCAATGTTGGGATTAGATGAGTCACCAGTGCCTGGAGGGTCGGCCAGAAACCCCGGTTCTCGTCGAAAACATCCATCGCAAATAGACTTAGAAACGCGACAAAAGCAATCGAAAGGGCACGGGGAGCCCAAAACAGTGCACGCCTTAGTAGAAAGTCAGACATGGTATCTCCTTCTCAAGTGGCATGGGGTCCAGCGGGGAGTGCCTGCTCACCGCATTGTCCAATAGCATGTTCGCAAACAAAAATCTGTGATGGCTGACGTCGAATTGCGCACCCTGCCGCTCACGGTACGGTCAATGTCCCGACGCGGTTACCGTACAAGTGGGTAATGGTACGGCAAATGCCTACTAATTCGCCTGGCCATCGATCAGCCGAGTTGAGAATCCGGGCGGCCGAGTATAAGAAGCTCGCGGCCCGCGCCGCGAAGGAAGGGCTTCGGGTTGCGGACCTGACCCGTGGGAATACTGCGAAGAATGTAGAGAAAATAGATTGATAAAGGAGTGGTGGACGTGACAGGGTTCGAACCTGCGACCTCGTCGTTGCGAACGACGCGCTCTCCCAGCTGAGCTACACGCCCACGAGTAGCAACTTATAGATTTTAGCAGAGGAGAGGACAAAGGGGAATGCGGTCTTCCGTTGTCAGTTTTCAGTAATCAGTTTCGGAAAAGAGGGGAAAGGCAGGGGAGACGCTTCTGACGGGGACGGGGTGGGAGACGGACATGGGGGCGGGAGAAGAGAAGAGAAAAGAGAAGAAGAGAAAAGAGAAGAAGAGGAAGTCTAACGCAGAGGCGCTGAGGGCGCAGAGGTTCGCAGAGAAGAGGGGAGAAGAGAGAGAGAGGCGCCCGCTTCAGAAAGCGGCCGCTACAAAGGCGAACCCAAGAGAAAAGGCAGGAGCAGACCTAAGAGCACAGTCAGGAGTGACTATGCCACAGACAAGGCTAACCCAAGACCCAGGTAAAAAATCGAACCTGGGGCACCCGACAAACCTAAGAGCAAACCCAAGAGAAAAGCCGCAGGGCTCCCGCCAGAAAACGGCGGGCCCTGCGCTACAGGATAGATGGGAATGGGTTAGGGTTGGTCGGGGGTAGAGCCGGCGCGCTGGGCTACCACTTTACGGGCGTTCTCGTAAAGGGCGCGGGCTTGGGGAACGGCTTCAATGGCCTTTTGGACTTGCGGATCGGCTTCGAGAAGGACTTTGAAGCCTTCCTGGGTGCCGTAGGCGGACATGAAGACTTCCTGCTTGATTTTGCGCTTGATCCAATCCTGATTCTCGGCCATTTCGAGTTCGGTGTAATGGATGTTGCGCTTGGTGAGGTAATCGCGGAATTCCTTCATGACGTGGTCATCCACTTCGAAGCTATGGGTGATGTTGGGTTTGGTGCCGAGATAGTAGCGAGTGAAGCTGCCGACACCTTGTTCGACGGGATAGAGGACATCGTCGCGGTAGAGAGCTTCCTGGAACTTGGTGGGCTTGGGAGTATCAACGAGGATGTCGGGAGTGATGCCGCCGCCACCGGTGACCTGGCGCCCGCTATCGGTCTGGCGAATTTCCGTGGGGTGATCGGGGACTTTGCGTTCGTAGTGATAGGCGTAAAGGGAAACGGATTTGTAGTCGCGCTGAATGAGGCGGCCGCTGGGAGTGTAATAGCGGGCGGTGGTGAGAGCGAGGCCGGTGTTTTCCGCGAGAGGCGTGACGGTTTGCACGAGGCCCTTGCCAAAAGTGGTTTCGCCAACGACGAGGCCGCGATCGTGATCCTGGACGGCGCCGGTAACGATTTCAGCGGCGGAGGCGGAGTTGTTGTTGACGAGGATGACGAGGGGCACGTTCATGCCCTGATTGCCGCGGACGGCGTAGAAGCGGCGCTCGGGGGCGTTGCGGCCGTGATAGGAAACGATGAGCTGATTCTTTTCGAGGAACATATCGCCGACGGCGACGGCTTCATTGAGAAGGCCGCCGGGATTGCCGCGCATATCGAGGATGAGTCCATCGAGGGAATTGGCGCCGAGTTCCTTGAGGGCGTCGGCGATTTCGCGGTCGGTGGTTTCGTTGAACTGGGAAAGACGGACGTAGCCGATGGCGGGCTTGATGAGGAAGGCGATGTCCACGGAATGGCGGGGGATTTCGTCGCGGGTAACGGTGAAGAGGAGCGAATCGGGGTAGCCTTCGCGAGTGACGAGGATTTTGACGATGGTGCCCTTGGGGCCCTTGAGCATGTCGGCGACTTCGCTGGTGGTGAGGCCGTCGGTGGACTTGTCGTCCACCTTGATGATGACATCGCCGGGGCGCAGACCTGCGTTGTAGGCGGGAGCGCCGACGTAGGGAGAGATGACGACCGTGTGGTTTTCGCGGGGAGCGATAACCATGCCGACGCCGTAATATTTGCCGCGCTGATCTTCACGGAGAAGAGCGAACTGGCGGGCGTCGAAGAAATTGGAGTGAGGGTCGAGCATACGGAGCATGCCGGGGATGGCGCCCTGGTAGATGGCCTTATCGGTATCGACGGGATTGGCGTAGTTGGACTGGACGATGTCGAGGACGTGGGTGAAGTTCTCGACGGCGGTCTTGTAGTCGTCGACGTTGGAGGTGGTGGCACGGACGGAAGGACCATAAATGCCGCCAAGGACGGCGCAAACGACGAGGACGACGACGACGATGACCAGGCCGCGACGTTCAGGATTCATGTATAGCCTCACTGGTACGACAAACTCGAGATCGGTAAAACCCTCAGGGGCTAAAGCCCCGTGTTTCGTGGGGCATTACGGCACGGCTGAAGCCGTGCCCCTCCCGACGGCCTACAAAAATACAGACGGATTTGGGGGGCAAAGGGTGTCCCGAAATCGGCCCGTGAAAGTCCAGTATAGCATGGGCGGCGGCAAGTGTTGTTTGACACCGCTGCTTGCCCTTTCTATGATGCAAAGAGGGAGAAATGGGACGCTTCGCGGGGAAGAGTTCAATACAAGAGCTAGACCCAAGAGAAAAGCCGCAGGGCTCGCGGACTCTCCCTGCGCTACAACGGAGAAGAGAAACCCAAGAGCGGCCCGCCTCAGAAGGACGGGCCCTACAACAGCAAGAACACAGGCGAGAAGGGGCAGTGTGAGGGCGGCTGACGCAAAGTTATGTTGAGTGTTCCGCACATGATCGTGGTTTTTCTGGTGGTGCTGGTGGTGTTTGGACCCCAGAAACTGCCGGAGCTGGCGCGGAGCCTGGGCAAATTGATGGCGGAGTTTCGCAAGGCTTCGACGGATTTCAAGAGCGCGTTTGAAGACGAGATGCGGGACCTGGAACGGCAGTCGCGGCTGTCGGAATTGCGAAAGCAGGCAGCGGAGGCGTTGACGGCGGCGACGACGGCGGAAACCGCGGCTGCGAATGCTCAGGGCGGTAGGACTCCTCCTTATGCGATGCCGGCGCCGGCGCCTGCGAGCGGGATTGCAGAGCTGCCGGAGCCATTTGCGGCGGAGAAGCCATTGACGGATGGGCCGGTGATTACGCCGGTGGCGGAGGCGGTGGCGCGAGTGGACGCAGCGGTGAGCGAAGGCGCTCCGAGTGAAGCCGCAAGCAGCGAACAAGCGACGACCGAGATTGCCAAGAGTGAAAGTGCAAATGGGGATAGCGCCAGTAAAGAAAGCGTAGCAGCGACGGAATCCACGCCCTCTCATGACCAACAGCAACCCGCCTGAAACCACGCCGATGTCCATCATGAACCGGGGACAAGAACCCGGCGGACAGATGACGTTTTTCGAACACCTATCGGAACTGCGGAAGAGGATTATCAATTCGCTGTATGCGATTGGAGTGGGGGCGTTTGTGGGGGTGTGGCTGTCGCAGCGATTCATCGGGTTTATTACGAAGCCGATGCTGGAGGCGTTGAAGGGAGCGGGGCTGGAGCAGAAGCTGATTTACACGCATCCGGCGGGCTATTTGAACATGGTGATCACGCTGGGGGTGTACCTGGGCGTGGTGATGGCGTCGCCGATTGTGCTGTACCAGGTTTGGTTGTTTGTGGCCCCGGCTTTGTACAAGCATGAACGTAGCGCGATAACGGGATTCATGTTCTCGACCGTGTTTCTGTTTTTGGCGGGGATTGCGTTCGGATATTTCGTGACGCTGCCGTACATGCTGAAGTTCCTGGTGAGCTTCAAGGGCCCCGTGGTGCCGATGATCAGCATCAACGAGTATTTCGATTTGATATTGATGGTGCTGCTGGGACTGGGATTGGTGTTTGAGCTGCCGATATTGATTTTCTTTTTGTCGCTGTTTGGGATCGTGACGCCGAAGTTTTTGTGGCACAATTTTCGCTACGCGATTTTGATTATTGCGGTGGTGGCGGCGATCATTACGCCCACGCCGGATGCGCAGACGATGCTGATTTTCATGCTGCCGATGGTGGCGTTGTATTTTGTGGGGATTGCGGTGTCGGCTTCGGTGGTGAAGAAGAAGAGGAAGAGGGAAGAGGCGGAGAGGCTGGCCGAGACCGGAGAAGACAAGAAAGTGTAAGAGTAAAAGAGTGCAAGAGTATAAGAGTGTGAGAGTGGGGTTTTGGTCGGGGCTGGGGCCGGGACATGAGAGACGAGGCTGCGAGTGCGGAATAGCGAAGAACGAAGAAGTGTAAGAGTGTAAGGAGAGGGCGTTACGAGAGGGAGAGATTGTGCCACGATCCCTCCACTACGCGGCCCGACGCGCCAGAAACCGGCGCGGAAGAGAAAATCGGGCCGCTCCGGTCGGGATGACGGGTTTGAGAGTGAAAGAGTTTAAGAGTGACGGGTTGGGTGGGGAATGAACAGAGTGTGGGTGTTGATGCTGGTGGCGGTGGCGGGGCTGGGGTGCAAGCCCGGGGGGAGTGCGGCTACGCCTGCTGCTACGGCGGCTGGGGCGGAGAAGCCGTTTATGAGCGCGGTGGCGGGGAATCCGCCAGGGGCGGGCGATGATGTGCCTGCGCCGGAGAAGACGGACGGATTTGACGGGAAGCGGGCGTACGAACAGGTGAAGAAGCAGGTGAGCTACGGGCCGCGGCCGGCGGGATCGGCGGCGCTGGGGCAACTGCAGGATTATTTGGAGGCGGAGCTGAAGTCGTATGGATGCGCGGTGGATACGGATTCGTTTTCGGCGGATACGCCGGCGGGGCGGCTGCCGATGAAGAATATCGTGGCGAAGATTCCCGGGGAGACGCCGGGGATTCTTTTGCTGGGGACGCACTACGACACGAAACGGCTGGAGAATTTTGTGGGGGCGGATGATGGCGGGTCTTCGACGGGCGTGATGCTGGAGATTGCGCGAGTGCTGTGCGGACAGAAGAAGGCGGGAAAGTACGCGGTGTGGATTGCGTTTTTCGACGGGGAAGAGGCGGTGAACAAGGAGTGGAAGGACCCGGACAACCGCTACGGAAGCCGGCAGATGGCGGCGAAGATGGCGACTGGCGGGGAGTTGAAGAACGTGAAGGCGTTCATTTTGACGGATCTGGTGGGAGGACAAACGCCACACTTCCGGCACGACGGCGAGTCCACGAAATGGCTGGTGGATTTTGTGTGGGGCGTCGCGGGGAAACTTGGCTATTCCCAGGTATTCCTGAATGAAGCGACAGATATTGGTGGTGACGACCATTTTTCGTTTACGAAGAGGAATGTGCCATCGGTGGATATCATCGACCTGGATTTCAATGATGTGCCGTACTGGCATACGCCGCAGGATACGATGGACAAGATCAGCGCGAAGACCATGGCGATTGTGGGGCATGTGGTGCTGGAATCGGTGAAGGGACTGGAATTGAAGTAGGCCTGCCTGGGTTGCAATCCAATACATCTAAGGACGTGGGATGCGCGGGTAGGGGTGTGTTTGGACAGGGACATCAGAGAACAGATATCAGGAAGCGGGAGAAGAGGAGACGGTTGAGCGCTAAAAGTTGAATGAAGGAGAAAGAGGGACGGTAACACAGAGTTCACAGAGATCGGAACACAGAGGGCACAGAGGAAAGAATAAAGAGTAGAAGGGCTGAAACGTCCGATCGTAAGAGCCCACCCTTACAAACCAAGGGTGGGGCACCCTCAAGTACGTTTGGCCTATGGCGTAACTTGGAAGACCCAAGAGCACAGTCAGGAGTGAATGTGCCACATCGAAGAGGAAACCCAAGACGGAGGAAACCCAAGACCCAGGCACAGAGTCCGTGCCTGGGGCACCCGGCAAAAGTGAAAGAGTGTAAGAGTTCAAGAGACGGAGAGAACGGGCGCGGTTATTTTTCGAAGGTGGGGTCGTGGTTGGTGGAGATTTGGGAATGGGTTTGGAATTTGTCGTCGTCGCGATAGGGGAAATCGGAGCGGTAATGGCTGCCGCGGCTTTCTTCGCGGGCCAGAGCAGAACGAGCGATTAGAGCGCCTAAGGCGTGAAGATTTTTTAGTTCGTGATCGCAGCGGGTGATTTTTTCGGCTGCGGGAATTTCAAGCGATTTCAGGGACTCGATGGCGGCTTTAAGGTCCTTGCCGTGGCGCATGATGCCGACCTGTTTCCACATGAGTTCACGGAGTTTTTGGAGAGCGGGGGAAGAGGCGGGCTTGGCTTTTTGCGCGGTGGAGCGAGATTCGGTGGCTTTGCCGGGCTTGGGGAAGTGGCTGCCGGGCATGTTGAGCTGCTTTTTGGTGGAGCCGGGGGCATCTTTCATCATTGCGGTGCCGGAGCGCGCGCCGAAGACTAATCCTTCGAGAAGAGAATTGCTGGCGAGGCGATTGGCGCCATGTACGCCAGTGGCGGCGGTTTCGCCTGCAGCGTAGAGGCCGGGGATGGAGGTGCGTCCCCAAAGATCGGTTTTAACGCCGCCCATCATGAAGTGCGCGGCGGGGCTGACGGGAGCGAGGTCGGAGGAGAGATCGAGGCCGTAGCTGAGGCAGGTGGCGTAGATGCGTGGGAAACGTTTTTCGAGGAAATCCCTGGGTTTGGAGGTCATGTCGAGATAGACATGCTGGCTGTCCGTTTTGTGCATTTCGCTGGTGATGGCGCGGGCGACGACATCGCGCGGAGCGAGTTCCTGGGCTTCGTGGTAGCGCTTCATGAAGCGTTCCAGATGGATGTTGCGGAGGATGCCGCCTTCGCCGCGAAGGGCTTCGCTGAGCAGGAAACGCGGGGCGCCCTTGACGGCGAGGGCGGTGGGATGGAACTGGACGAACTCCATATCGGAGAGAACGGCGCCGGCTTCGTAGGCGATGGCCATGCCGTCACCGGTGGCGACATCGGGATTGGTGGTTTCGCGGTAGAGCTGGCCGAGTCCGCCGGTGGCGAGGAGAATGGCGCCGGCGCGGACTTCGTGGAGGGAGTTATCGGTTTCGTCGACGAAGCGGACGCCGACGGCGCGGCCATTTTCGAGGATGAGTTCGGTGGTGAAGGCGTGATCGCGCATGTGGAGATGCGGGATGGTGTGGGCGCGGGCAAGGAGTGCGCGGCTGATTTCGCGGCCGGTGGAATCGCCGTGGGCGTGGAGGATACGGGAACGGCTGTGAGCGGCTTCGCGAGTGAAGGCAAGCTTGGTGCCTGCACGATCGAATTCAGTGCCCCATTCGATGAGCTGGGTGATGTACTTGGGACCTTCTTCGACGAGGAGGGCGACGGGAGCGGGGCGGCAGAGGCCATCACCGGCGTTGAGAGTGTCCTGCTCGTGTAGGCCGATTTCGTCTTCGTCGCTGAGGGCGACGGCGATGCCGCCTTGGGCGTAGGCGGTGGCGGATTCGTAGAGATCGGACTTGGCGAGGACGAGGACTGTGCCGGCCTGGCTGAGTTCGATGGCGGCGCGGACGCCGGCTACGCCGGAACCGATGACGAGGTAATCGGCTTGGTAGGATTTGGGGGAGTGGGTCATGGTGCGTAAGAATATGGTAGCACGGGGGGAAGAGTTAGCAGTTTTCAGTTGTAAGTTTTCAGTTTCGGAGAAGAGAAAAGCGAAGAGGGACGGTAACACAGAGTTCACAGAGATCGGAGCACAGAGGGCACAGAGGTAAGAAGGAAAAAGATGACGCAGAGACGCAGAGATTCGCGGAGGGAAGAGAAGAGAAGAGAAGAGAAGAGAAGAGAAGAGAAGAGAAGAGAAGAGAAGAGAAGAGAAGAGAAGAGAAGAGAAGAGAAGAGGAACCCAAGACCCAGGCACCCGCCTACGGCGGGCCTGGGGCATCCTCCGTCGAATGGGGAAGAGGGAAGAAGTGAAAGAGTAAAAAAGTAAAAGAGTAAAAAAGTGAAAGAGTAAAAGAGTGTAAGAGTGGAAGCGTGAAGTGCGGGTGGGGCTTTGAGATCGAGTGGGAGATAGGCTGAGATTGTAAAAGCGGCGGCTAGCCGCCGCACTCCAAAGGGATAGTGATACATTGTTGGGGCGAGGATGCTTAGAACGATGAAGAGAGCGATTAAGAAGAGCGGTGGTGGGACGGTTTGGGTTAAGGCGGGTGCGGGGGAGTATGGAGTGGTGTGTGCTGCGGGGTTGATGAAGAGGGCGGGGCGGGAAATTCGTGAGCTGGGCGAGTTTTCTGGGGTGCATGTGATTAGTTCGCCGCGGGTTTGGAGGGCGGTGGGGAAGGTGTTTGCGGGAAGTTTTGCGCGCGGGGCGGCGCCGGTGTTGCATCTGTTTGATGATGCGGAGGCGGGGAAGAATTTGGCTGCGGTGGAATTGCTGGCGCGGAAATTGGTGCGAGCGGGCGCGGACCGGAAGGCGCTGCTGGTGGCGGTGGGCGGCGGCGTGGTGGGGGATGTGGCGGGATTTGTGGCGGCTTCGTATCTGCGGGGAGTGGCGCTGGTGCAGGTGCCGACTACATTGGTGGCGCAGGTGGACAGCGCGGTGGGCGGAAAGACGGGCGTGAATTTGCCGGAGGGGAAGAACCTGGTGGGGGCGTTCTATCCGCCGCGGCTGGTGCTGTGTGATCCGGAGGCGCTGGCGTCGTTGCCGGAGAGGGAATTTCGCGGGGGGCTGGCAGAAGTGATCAAGTATGGCGTGATTGCGGATGCGAAGCTGTTCGCGTACCTGGAAGAAAATCTGGAGAAGATTTTGCGGCGGGAGGCGGGGGCGCTGGAGCACATTATCCGGCGATCAATTGAGATTAAGGCTTGGGTGGTGAGTAAAGATGAACGGGAATCGGGGCTGCGGGAAATATTGAATTACGGGCACACGTTTGGACACGCGCTGGAGGCGGCGACGCGCTACCGGCGGTACCAGCATGGCGAAGCGGTGGCTTGGGGAATGATGTGCGCGGCGCTGCTGGGGTATGGGTTTGTGCAGACGCCGGGGGATGTGGTGTCGCGGATTGTGGCGCTGATCAAGAGGGTAGGGGCGCTGCCGGGATGGCCGAAGACGAGCGCGAAGAAGTTGTTTACGCTGATGCATGCGGACAAAAAGGCGCGCGGCGGGAAGGTGCGGTTTGTGCTGGCGCCGCGGCTGGGAAAAGCGGCTTCGTACGACGATGTGCCGGCGAACATGGTGGAATGCGTGCTGCGATGCGCGCCGGAATGTTTGCAGCGGCCGGTGGTGGAGATTGTGAGCGAGGCGGCGGGGAAGAGTTGTGGCTGAGGCGCGGGCAATTCCCAAAGGGACAGAACCGGAAGGCGCGACGAGCGAGCAGGACGCGGCGCGAAAAGTACGCGAGATGTTCTCGCGGATTGCGCCGCGGTATGACCTGCTGAACCATTTGCTGAGCGGGCAGATGGACAAGCGGTGGAGGGCGCGGACGGCGCGGGAGTTGCAGCCGATTTTGGGACGTGCGGATGCGGTGGTGCTGGATTTGTGCTGCGGGACGGGGGATTTGGCGTTTTCGCTGGCGCGCGGGGCCAAGGCGCGGATTATCGGGGCGGATTTTTCGCACGCGATGCTGGTGCGGGCGCGGGAAAAGAATCAGGCGGGGAATGGTGCGCGGGGAGTGCGATTTCTTGAAGCGGATGCGCTGCGGCTGCCGTTTGCGGATGGATCGTTCGATCTGGTGACGACGGCGTTTGGATTCCGGAATCTGGCGAATTACGAGGAAGGACTGCGCGAAATTTGGCGGGTGCTGAAGCCGGGAGGGACGCTGGCGATTTTGGAATTCACGGAGCCGGCGCCGGGAGTGATTGGGGGTTTGTACCGGTTTTATTGCTGGAGGGTTTTGCCGGTGATTGGGGGAATGATTTCGGGAGACGCAAAGGCGTACCGGTATTTGCCGAAGTCGGTGGCGCGGTTTTTCCGGCCGGAGGAGTTTGCGGAAGTGATGCGCGGGGTGGGGTACGAGAAGGTGCGGTATGTGTTGATGATGCTGGGGACGGTGGGGCTGCATCTTGGGGTGAAACGCGTGTGAGTATTTAGACGGGATATCAGATATCAGCGATCAGAAATCAGGAGCCGGGAACTCGAAAAGTGAAAAGCGAAAAGCGAAAAGCGAAAAGCGAAAAGCGAAAAGCGAAAAGCGAAAAGCGAAAAGCGAAAAGCGAAAAGCGAAAAGCGAAAAGCGAGAGACTTACACAGAGGACACAGAGAGCACAGAGGTCGCGTGAGAAAGGGAAGAGGGAACCCAAGAACCGAGAACCCAAGCCCCAGGTACAAAACCGGTACCTGGGGCACCCGGCAGAAGAACCCAAGAGGGGAGAACCCAAGACCCAGGCACAGAGTCCGTGCCTGGGGCACCCTCCTTCAAACGGGGAGGAGTGAAGAAGTATAAGAGTGAAAGAGTTGGGGGAGATTGATGCGGGAAGCGGGGCGAGTGTTTTCGGGGCGGATTTACAAGGTGGGGATTATTCGATATGTGGATGTGCCGGCGGAAGTGTCGCGGGAGATAGCGGCGGATGGGGTGAATGTGGCGGTGCAGGGAACGGTGGAAGGGTTGCCGGTGCGAACGACTTTGGTGCCGCGCGGACGGGGATGCCACCGGATGGCGATTCACGGGGAGCTACGGAAGAAACTGCGCGTGGACGCGGGAGCGGTGGTGGAAGTGGCGCTGGAACGCGATGAGGAGTCGCGAGAGCCGGCGGTGCCACCTGCGCTGAGCGTGGGGTTGCGGCTGTCGGCGAAGGCGCAGGGAGAGTTTCGCGCGATGACGGCGGCGTTGCGGAGGCAGATTGTGCGGTTTATTACGGGCGCGAAACAGGAGGCGGCGCGGGAACGGCGGGCGGCGAAGGTGGTGCGGCGGTTGGAGGAGATGGCTGAACGGAGGAAGAAACGAGCGAAGACATCCCGCCGATGATTTGCCAGGTGTTTTTGGTTTTGAGCCAGGTGTGCGTGATGCGGGAGACGCGCGATTCGATTTGGCCGCCGGGAATGGTGCGGGTGAACTTGACGGCGTATTGGGTGATGCCGACTTCGCCGGTGACGCGGACGGCTTTTTCGAGGAATTCGTAGGAGAGGACGCCGGACATCGAGGTAGGGAGAGAGTCGGCGATGCCGTCTTTGTTGACGGGATGAGGACTGAAGCTGGGCCAGCCGAGGAAGTCTTCGTGCCAGAGAGTCATGTAGTGGGTGAAGTTGGTGGTTTGCAGATCCTTCCAGTAGGTTTCTTCCATTTGCCAGACCTCTTTTTGACGGGGTGAGAGGTCCTGGGCGGTCGAGAGATTCACTAAACAGAGAAGAAGGGAGAAGAGTAGGGCTGCGCGAGCGGTGGTGTGGGGCATGGGGGCTCCTTGGTGGGGCGGATTATATAACGGGGGGTAGGGAAAGGCTTACACAGAGAACGCAGAGGCGCGGAGTTCGCAGAGAAAGAATGGATATCAGATATCAGCGATCAGAGACCAGGAGGCAGGAAAAGGCTTACACGGAGGGCACAGAGTTCGCAGAGTCCAGAGTGAAAGAGTGTAAGAGTTCAAGAGTGGAAGAGCGAAAACTGGGGATGGGAAGGGTACTTCAGGGGTGTGTGTAGAGGGGTATTGACTGATACGCATGGGCTATTGTGCGGGGCTGAGGCGGTGAGTAGTCTCTGCGGAGCGGGACCTTGTAGTGGAAAGGGAACGACAATGAAGACCGCTCCGGCGTTTAACGCAAGAATGGAATTGCGAAGACGGATTCGCGCGAGCCACATGGCGGACGCGCTGGCGGGGATGTGCGCGGATTTGTGCATGCAACAGGTGGAACCGGACGAGGCATTGCAGCGAATCCAGGAAAAGGCGCTGGAACGGCTGGTGAGTCTGCTGGACACGCGGATTGTTTCGGACGCGGAAGCGATGGATGACTGCCTGGAATTGGTGGCGGAAGAGTCCGGGCGGATCGCGTGCGAGGCGCTGGAGAAGGGCATGGCGCGGCTGCGGGAAGGATTGGCGCTGCTGGAGAGCATGGAGGAGGACGAGGGGACGGAAGAGTTTGCGGGACGGTTTGCCGGGGGAAGCGTGAATTGAGAGAAGAAGGATATCAGCGATCAGGAAGCAGGAGAGGAAGAGGTTGAAGAGTCAAGAGTTGAAAGTTGAAAGTTGAAAAAAGCGAAAAGCTCACACAGAGGTCGCAGAGGACACAGAGTTCACAGAGAAGAGCGGAGAAAGCCAAGAGCGAAGGGAAGCGGTGTGGTGGCGTTGGATGGTAAGAGCCCACCCTTCCCGCCGGAGGCGGGCGAAGGGTGGGGCACCCTCAAGATCATTGGACGATGGCAGAACCGTCGAAAAAACCAAGGGGAAAAGAGAAACCCAAGACCCAGGTAAAAAATCGAACCTGGGGCACCCGGCGAAGAGAAGGGCAACCCAAGAGAAAAGCAGACCCAAGAGAAAAGCCGCAGGGCTCCAAGGCTCGCCCTGCGCTACAGGGAAGAGATTAGCGGGCCCAGCCGGGGTCGCCGCCGGCTTTGCGCAGTTCGTCTTCCATGTCGGCGAGCTGCAGTTTGAGCGAGTCGATTTCCTTCTGCTTGGCGGCGACTTTAGCGGTGTTGTCGTTGATGTCGGAGCGATTGTTTTGCTGCATGAGGGCTTTTTGCGGGTCGCTGTAGTATTGGACCTGATTTTTGTTTAATTCGCGCTGAAGAACGTCCAGTTCCTTTTCCGCTCTTGCCAAATTGTCGTGAGCCTTCTGGAAGCGTTTGCGCCAGTAGCCTTCGGGATTCTTGTCCTTGTCATCGGCGGAGGCGCCGGTGTCAGAGGAGGCGTTGGCCTGGGCGGAATCGTTCGCGGGCCTGTTGGCAGAGGCTGCGGCGGGGGCCGGTTGCGGGGCGGAGGGCATGTCGTCGTTGGTGTAAACCTTTTTGGGGGGCGGGGCATTTTTTTGCTGGGCGCGGGATTTGCGGGCGGCGTCGGCGACGGGATCGGAGGTTTGGTCCTGCTGTGCGAGGGCGGGGAGCGCGGCCAGGATGAATAAAGCGAGGAGAGCGGCGAGCCGCAAGAATGTTGTGGAACGCATGTTGAAATACCTCCAACGGAACAAGCGTAATGGCTCGGGACCCGCTGGGAGCTCCCAAGAGTGCCTAGAGGTATTGTAGCGCGAATGGGGGGAGCGGGGCGAGGTTGCGCTTAAGGATTAATAGCCGGAGATGTTAGCGGCTATCAGGAGGCTACAGAGGAAGAAGTGTAAGAGTGCAAGAGTGAAAGAGTTCTAAGAAAAAGCAGGAGATAACACAGAGACAGAGACGCGGAGTTAGCGGAGATTCGTAGAGGAAGAGAAGAGAAACCCAAGACCCAGGTAAAAAATCGAACCTGGGGCACCCGGATTCGGTCGGGATGACAACCTGTCGTTCATGCACAGAACCGGGAAGAGTGAGGCTAGAGGAAGAGGTGGCGGAGAAGGTGGGGGAGGGCGTAGACGACGAAGAGGGCGGCGAGGCCGAGGAAGGCGCCGAGGGGGAATTGGTAGCGGGAAGCGATGGCGAGGCGGATGGAGTTGGCGTTACCGTGGGCGAGGCCGCGGCGGGCGGCGCGTATGGCGAGTCCACGCTTCCACCCGGAGGAGTAAAGCGTAAGAACGGTGGCGATGCCGACGATGCTGCCGAGAAGAGTGCCGAAGAGGATGGTGAGAAAGGCTCCCGTGATGCCGAGGAAGGCGCCAATCATGGCCATCATTTTGACGTCGCCCATGCCCATGCCATCGCGGTGGCGGACGAGTTTATAGAGAAGGGCGGCGGCGAGAAGGAGCAAGCTGCCGAAAGCGGCGCCGAGGAGGGCGTCGAGGACAGAGAGGGCAGAGGCGAAGAGGTGCTGCGCGGCGGGGTGAGTGTGAAAATAGGTGAGTGGGAAAGCGGTTTGAAGGCGGGCGAGGAGCATGTGACCGGCGGGATCGTTCGCGGGGACGCGGGTGGCGAAGGCCAGGCCCAGGCCGAGGCCGAAGAAGGTGACGGCGTCGGGGAGGAGGCGGACGCGGAGGTCAGTGGCAAAGAGAACGATGATGAGGCAGCCAAAGAAGAGCCATTTGAAGGTGGGTAGGGTGATGCCGAAGTTGTAGTAGGTGAGGACGAAGAAGAGGCCGGTGAGGAATTCGATGATGGGGTAGAGAGGAGAGATGGGGAGGCCGCAGTGGCGGCATTTGCCGCGGAGGAGGAACCAACTGAGGATGGGGATGTTGTCGTAAGGCTTGATGGGGGTTTGGCAGCGAGGGCAGCGAGAGGCCGGGTGGACGATGGAGAGGCCCTCGGGAATGCGGGTGATGCAAACGTTGAGGAAGCTGCCAATGACGATGCCGAAGAGGAAAAAGAAGAGGGGGATCATCAGGAATGACTGTGCCATAGGAGGAGAAGGGGTTGAAAGTTGAAAGTTTAAGGTTGAGAGGGAACAGTCAATAGTGGTGGGGAGTTTATGGGTTAGCAGGAGTGGGGAAAGGAAGAAGTATAAGAGTGAAAGAGTATAAGAGTGAAAGAGTGTAAGAACTTCAGAAAAGGCAAAAGATAACGCAGAGAACGCAGAGGAGCGCAGAGGAAAGAAGAACCCAAGACCCAGGTAAAAAACCGAACCTGGGGCACCCTCCGTCCTGGTTGAGGACGAGAAGAGGTTAAACTTAGAGTATGGCTATGAGCTGGTATGAGCACTGGATACGGCGGTATGAGCACCGGCGGTGGACTACCGACGATAACCGGATGGTGCGTGGGTTTGAGTGGGGATTGGAGCACATCGGTGGGGACGCGGCGGAGGTGGAGCCTCGGGGCTTTTTGCGGGAGTATGCGCGGGAGGCTACGGAGAAGAGCGAGGAGTGGTACCGAGCAGACGAGGTGCGGGATTACCGGCTGGATGGGGAGAACGTGCTGACGTTTACGAGCCCGCTGGTGTCGGCTTGGGCGGAGAACAATACCGTGCATGCGCAGTTCTTTCCGGGGAAGAAGATTGGGCCAGCGGTGCTGATCTTGCCGAACTGGAATGCGAAGTGGCATGGACAAGCGGCGTTGTGCCACTGGCTGCAGCGAATGGGGATTTCGGCATTGAAGATGAGTTTGCCGTATCACGACCGGCGGATGGCAAAGGGACATGAGCGCGCGGACCAGCTGGTGGGGCCGAACATTGGATTGACGCTGCAGGCGAACCGGCAGGCGGTGAAAGATGCTCGGGCGTGTTTGAGTTGGTTGGAACAGCGGGGATATGACCGGCTGGGGATACTGGGGACTAGCATCGGGTCGTCGGTGGGGTACATCACGCTGGTGCATGACAAGAGAGTGAGGGCGGGGGGATTCTTCCATGTGTCCACTTATTTTGCGGATGTGGTGAGCCAGGGGATGACGACGAACCATGTGTGGGAAGGATTGCGGCACGAGGTGAGCGTGGAGGAGTTGCGGGAATTCTGGATGCCGATAAGTCCGATGCCGTATGTGGAACGAGGAATGGGGGCGCGGCGGAATACGTTCATGGTGTACGGGAAATATGATCCAACGTTTCTGCCGGAGTTTACGCACGAGATGCTGCGGGCTCTGCGGGAGAATGGGGCGGAGACGCGGACTTTGGAATTGCCGGTGGGACATTATTCGCTGGAGTTGGCGCCGTTCAGTTGGGTGGCGGGGTGGAGGATGTTTACGTTTTTTTTGGAGGCGCTGGGGTGAGAGGGGAGGAAGCATACAGCCGTTAGCTGAGAGCCTACAGCGGGAGGCAGTCGACCGTTTCAATTAAGAATGGCGGCGGATCTGAGGCGGGGGAGGGATGAGGTTATGGAAGCGCATTTGCCAACGATGGATGAGGTGAGGGCGGCGGGGGAGTTGATTTACAAGTTTATGCGGCCGACGGCGCAGTATTGCTGGCCGTTGTTGTGTGAACGCGTGGGGACGGAAGTTTGGGTGAAGCAGGAAAACCAGACGTCCACGGGGTCGTTCAAGGCGCGGACCGCGGTGGTGTATGTGGACGAATTGATGAAGCGGGAGCCGGGGACGCGCGGGCTGATCGCGGCAACGCGCGGGAATCACGGGCAATCGGTCGCGCTGGCGGCGAAGCGGTTTGGGTTAACAGCGACGATTCTGGTGCCGCACGGAAACAGCCGGGAGAAGAATGCGGCGATGCGGGCACAGGGAGCGACGCTGGTGGAGTACGGCAACGATTTTCAGGAGGCGCGGGAGAAAGCGATCGCGATGGCGTCGGAGAATGGTTGGCATATGGTGCCGCCGTATCACTACGACATTGTGAAGGGTGTGGCGACGTACTGGCTGGAACTGTTTTCGTTCGTGAAGGACATTGATGCGGCGTATGTGCCGATTGGGATGGGGTCAGGGATCTGCTCGGGAGTAGCGGTGAGGAACGGGCTGGGACTGAAGACGAAGTTGGTGGGTGTGGTGTCGGCTGGCGCGCCGTGCTACGCGGAATCGTTTGCAGCAGGGAAAGTGGTGGAGGCGGCGGTGACAACGAAGGTGGCGGACGGGATGGCGTGCCGGAAGCCGGACGAGGAGCCACTCGCGATTCTGCTGAAGCATGTGGATCACATAGTGCGAGTGAGCGATGAAGAGGTGGAGGAGTCGATGCGGGTCATGTTCACGGACACGCACAACGTGGTGGAGGGAGCAGGGGCGGCGGCGTTGGCGGCGGTGTTGAAAGAAAAAGAGCAATTGCGCGGGAAACGCGTGGCGGCGGTGGCGAGTGGAGCGAATGTGGACCGGGAAGTGTTTGTGAGGGTGTTGCGGGGGGAGTCGAGCTGACAGCTTACAGTTGACAGTTTCAGAGGAAGACAAGGATCAAGAATTACGCAGAGTACACAGAGAGCGCAGAGTTCACAGAGAAGAGAACCCAAGACCCAGGTAACAAACCGAACCTGGGGCACCCTCCGTCGATCAGCGAGCGAACTAGGAGTGGAGGATTTCAAGAACTAGAAAGCAAGAAGTGTAAGAGTGTAAGAGTGTAAGAGTGTAAGAGTGCGAGCGTTGCTGGTGTTGGTTACGAGACTAGGGAACGAGGGCGAGGAAGGCTTGTTTGTACTTTTCGGGGAAATGCTTGACTTGGCCGGCGCGGGAGCAGGCTACGTGGATGGTGTGGCCGGTGGCGAGGAGTTTTTGATCGGACTGGCGGAAGAGTTCGTAGCCGAATTTCAGGGTGCGGGTTTTGGCTTCTAGGATGCGGGTGCGGACGGTTAAGAGTTCGTCGTAACGGGCGGGATGGTGGTAGCGGCAGTGGACGTCGGCGACGACGATGTAGGTGTCGTCCTGGAGCTCCATTTGCTTGTAATCGAAGCCGAGGGAGCGCATGAGTTCGACGCGGCCGACTTCGAACCAGATTAGGAAGTTGGAGTGGTAGACAACGCCCATTTGATCGGTTTCGGCGTAGCGGACGCGGATGGTGACGTCGTGATCGGGGAGCATGGGTGTTTTGATCGAGCACGACTAGTATGCCGGAAAGTTGGCGCGAGAGAAAATGGCCGGCGCAGCCATTAGCCGACAGCCAAGAAGCCGACAGCCAAGAAGCCTACAGCAAGCAGCGGAGGGCCTACAGCCAATAGCCTACAGCCAACAGCCGAGGGCTTACGGCCAGGGGTTGGTAGCCTCTTATAAGCAATTAAGCCCTTGCGGATTTCTTTAGGGCTGGGTTGGGCGCTGCATCCCTTAGCACTGTTTTTCGAAGAGCATGAAGCATTCTCAGAAGTTCCAAAACTTCGGCGAGGCGATCTCTGGCTACGTCTTGAGGAACATAACCCAGATCGCGACAGAGAAGGAGAAGGTATTCCGTTTCGGAAAGAGAGCCCTCAGCTATGTTCAGAAAATGGGCATAGTCACTTGGAGTGGCTCGTTTGGAACCTTCCGCAATATTCGTCGGAACGGAGGAAGCGGCGCGGCGGAGTTGGTTGCTCAGCCCATAGCGCTCCGTGACGGGGAAAGAGTCCGTGCAACGGTAGAGCGCGAGCACCAGCTGGTGACTACGCCGCCAGACTTCAAGCTTGCTGTAGTGCTGCATAATTCACGGTTAGTATATATATTAGCATGTAATTATACCACTGGGAGCCCAGCGATCTGCTTCTGGCTGTCGGCTGTGAACTGCAGGCTAAGGGCCCCGGCCTACTCGGAGGGCCAGATGGGCTTGCGTTTTTCGAGGAAGGAGGCGAGGCCTTCGTGAAAGTCGGGGGTGCAGCGCATGCGGGCGTTTTCGAGGATGGCGCGCTCGAGATCGTGATCGAGGCTGGCGGTCGCGGCGGAGACGAGGAGATGCTTGGCGCGGGTGACGCTGGCGGGACTGGCGGCGATGAGGGTGGCAGCGAGTCCGTGGGCGCGGGCCATGAGGAGTTCGGGGGCGACAAGTTCGTTGACGAGGCCGAGTTCCTTGGCTTCGGCGGCTTCGACGAGGCGGCCGGTGAGGAGTAGATCGCGGGCGCGTTTTTCGCCGATCTGGCGGGTGAGGAAAACGGAAACTATCGCGGGAAGAAACCCGATTTTGACTTCGGTGTAGCCGAACTTGGCTTCGGGAACGGCGAGAGTGAAATCGCAGAGAGTGGCGATGCCGCAGCCTCCGGCGAGGGCGTGGCCGTTGACGGCGGCGATGAGCGGCTTGGAGTAGCTCCAGATACGGCGGAAAAATTTGGCGATGCGGCGGGAATCCTCCTGATTTTCGGAGGGGGATTGCTTGGCGATGGATTGGAGCATTTCGAGATCCATGCCGGCGCAGAAGGCTTTGCCGGCGCCGGTGAGTATGACGACACGGACGTGAGTTTTTTCGAGGTCGTCGAGGGCGGTCTGGATTTCGGCGATCATGGGGGTGGAGATGGCGTTACGCTTTTCGGGGCGGTTGAGAGTGATGGTGGCCAGGGGACCTTCGATGGAGAGGAGGAGGGTTTCGTAGGACATGGTTGGCGCTCGACGAGGAGATTCTATGGGTAAATGTTGAAAGTTGGAAGAGGGAGATTAGCGATCAGGATGCGGAAAGAGGAAGAAGTATAAAAGTGAAAAAGTATAAGAGTGCAAGAGGGTAAGAAAAAGCAAAAGATAACGCAGAGGCGCGGAGTTCGCAGAGGAACGCAGAGAAGAGAAACCCAGGAGCACAGTCAGGAGTGACTGTGCTGCCTAGTTGGGAGGGGGTTCTTGGGAATAGGCGGAGCGGATTTGGTTGGTGAGGCGGATTAGCGGGGGGAGGGAGGCGGGATCGATGGGGGGAGTGGCGCCGGCTTTGGCTAAGGCGAACAGAACGGATTCGGTAGGGATGTTGCCGACCAGAGTGTCGCCGGCGAAGGGGCAGCCGCCCAGGCCGGTCAAGGCGGAATCGAAACGACGGCAGCCGGCTTGATAGGCGGCGAGGATTTTTTCTTCGGCGTTGTCGGGGCGGGAATGAAGATGAACGCCGAGCTCGATTCCGGCGACATGATCTTTGACTTGAGAGAAGAGTTCGCGGACCAGATCGGGAGAGGCGGTGCCGACCGTGTCGGCTAAAGAGACGGTGGTGACGCGGATGTCTTTGAGCCAGTCGAGGGTGTCCTGGACGATTTCGGGGCCCCAGGGCTCGTCATAAGGATTGCCGAAGGCCATGGAGATGTAGATGACGAGATTTTTGTTGGCGGATTTGGTTTCGCGTTTGAGCGTTTCGACCAGGTTGCGGGATTCGGCGCGGGTCATGTTGGCGTTGGCGCGGCGGAAATAGGCGGAGATGGAGTAGGGATAGCCGATGGTGGTGACGCCGGGAGTGGCCAGGGCGCGGCGAAGTCCTTTTTCGTTGACGACTATGCCGATGATTTCAGGTGGGGCGATGTTGGCGGGGAGAGAGGAGAGGAGTTGAGACATTACTTGTTCGCTGTCGGACATTTGCTGGACGTGCTTGGGGGAGACGAAGCTTACGGCGTCTACGTGGCGGAAGCCGGCGGAGATTAGTTCTTTCAGGTAGGCGGCTTTGGTTTCTGTGGGGATGAAGGTGGGTAGGGCTTGCCAGGCGTCGCGAGGGCATTCGATTAGGGTGATCTGGTCCATGAGAAAAGAAAGAGGGACTATAACACAGAGGTCACAGAGGGAAGAACACAGAGGGCACAGAGAAGAGAGAGAGAAGATTACGCAGAGGACACAGAGAGCGCAGAGAAGAGGGGAGAAGAGAACCCCAAGACCCAGGTAAAAAATCGAACCTGGGGCACCCGGAGAAAGAAGCGAAACTCGAAATTGGAAATTCGAAAAACGAACGGAGTGGCAGTACGCTGCGGCGGTGCAGCGATCCCTCCACTTCGTGCCGCGAAAGACGCGGCACTCCGGTCGGGATGACAAGTTCAGGTAGGATACCGGGGGAAGCGGGCGGTGATATGATGCGAGGGAAATACTGGAGGGTGCGATGAAAGTTGCTATGCGAGTGGTGGCTATGTTGGTGATGTGGATGGTGGTGGCTGGGACGGGAGTGATGGCGGGAGAGAAGGCGGGGGATGCGGCGCCGCTG